>SL_8KL_010_SEDDRAFT_10000867_pt1 | contig 26443 bp, 20 predicted proteins | sample SodLakKL_010_SED_4_FD_11160 | JGI IMG/M metagenome (IMG submission 11160) | reverse complement strand
GGCTCGATATTATGGTGAAGATTCAAAAGGACATAAAGATCCGGGAGCTGTAGCCGGTTTAATAATAATTAAGACTATCAAAAATTATATGGAATAATATAGAAGAATAGTCTATTTGAATATTTTAAATTTAATATTGAAGGAGTATAATAATTATGGAAAATGATAGGGATAATCCGAATGTTAAAGCACAAATCACACCATTGTCTGGAGCAGTGCTTAAAGGGGATTCGGTCACATTTGACGGGAGCAATTCATACGGAGCCATTGACACCTACCATTGGGACTTTGGTGATGGCAGTACAGCAACGGGCAAACAAGTTAATAAGAGTTTTAGCAAAACAGGTATATATCAGGTGATATTAAAGGTTAGTAACAGCAAGAAAAACAATTCCTGTGCAGCCCTGGTGAGGGTTCATTCGCCGGATACGATCAAGGTGCCGCAGTTGTTGCTGGACACCGACGCAAAGAATGAAGTGGACGACCAGCACTACATTTCCTACGCTTTGTTTAGTGAACTGGACGTTTTGGGTATTAATAGTATTCATCATGCCCGTTGGCAGAATAATGAAACAGAACTTAGTAATGCTGGGTCTGAAACTACTAATTATAATGAGATTCTAAAAATCCTGGATTTAGCAAAAAAGAGTGGGTTGCCTAAGGCACAGGTACCAGAGGTATTCCGCGGAGCTACAGAACCTCTAAAAGGGTTGAAAGTCAACAGCTGGGATGACACCAAAACAATCGTCACTGAGGCCAGCAGAGCTATTATAGCAGCTGCCCGGGGCGCGTCACCGGATAATCCGGTCTGGGTGCTTCCTGTTGGCCCAGCCACTAATATTGCTAGTGCACTTCTCCAGGTCCGGCGGGAAGGATGGGAAATGGAATTCCGTAGACGAATTCGTGTTTGCTGGCTCGGTGGAGGTCCGAAATCCGCTCACAAAGAAACATTCAATGGTGGTAATGACCCCTGGGCTGTCTATGTTACATATAAGAGTGGCATTGAATTCCTGGTTTTGCTGGAACAACCGACGGGTGCCAGTCTTAAAATGGATAAAACTGTTGAGAGCCACTTATATCCCGACAATCCTTTGGGTGACTATCTTAAAAAAATCACCCCAGATAAACCGAAAGCACTTTTTGATGTAGCCACAGTCGCAATGGTCATAGGCAATTATTTAGGAAAAAATTGGTTAACGAAAGTGGAACCATCGATCCTCCTCGACCGAGATCAGAACTATCGGTGGGAGACTACTTCCGCACCCATCAATATGCGCATCATTCGGAGTATCGATCATGAGGCTATGAAGGAAGATTTCTTTAATACGTTGAACGGGCGTCCTACTAAATTAGTGTAACCTCTTGCTTCGTTCAAAATCCAAGAAAAAAATTGGGGAAGGACTGTAATCTAAACATATAATGGAGGAGAGATACATACACATGAACACAAAACGACCAGTCATTATTGATGCTGATACGGCCAACGAAGTAGATGATTTGTTTGCTATTGTTAGAGCTTTAATAGTGCCAAAGTGGGATATTAGGGGCTTGTCTTCGGTACAGTGGCAAAGCAGTCACTATGCTACTCCTAATACTCTGGAGGATAGTCAGAGGCTAAATGAAGCTCTGCTATCTTTATTGAATATGTCCCATATACCCCATCCTCGAGGTGCTGCCAATCGTCTATATGACTTTGGGGATGATGTGGCTCAACATTCAGCGGCAGCTTATCACATTATTAAAGAAGCACAAAGAATGCCAGTGGGGGAACGTCTAACCGTTATAGCCATAGGAGCATTGACCAATGTGGCTTCTGCACTTCTAATTGAACCAGATATTGCTTCAAAGATTTCCTTATATGTATTAGGGACATCTTACGATTTTGAAAATAAAGTTTGGAAGAAAGATGATTTCAACTGTGTTATGGATATTCAGGCCATAAACGTAGTATTGGATACAGAAGAATTGGATACTCATATTCTACCTATGAATATAGCAGTTAGCTATCAGTTTTCCCATGAGGAGATGAAGGAAAGATTAGATAAAAGTGTTCCCGTATTAGAATTCTTATTACATTGCTGGTATAATCATGTGGATGGTAGTCGTGTTCAGAGAATATTATGGGATCTGGCCTTAATTGAACTTCTGCTTTATCCAGAATGGGGGACAGAGGTACAAATCACCACACCACCAGAAAACACACAAAGACAGGTATTAGTTTATCAAAGTTTGGATGTAGATAAGGCTCGCAAGGAATTTTTTGAAGCGATGCAACTGTTAAAAGAGTAATTCAATTCAAGAAGGAATGAATATGCTGCTTTGGTATATGAATATTTTTAACTGGGAGGTCTCATCATGGGTGAAATCTTCAAATTACTGATTGTATTCATGCTTGTTTTGTCAGGAATTGCTTTTGCATCTGAGGTGGAAACATTACGAACAGATGGTCGCTATCTTTATACCCCCACAGAAGAAAGAGTTATATTGAGGGGCGTAAATGCCATGATAGTTTATTGGGATATTCATGGTGAGGAAACATACCATCAGATTAGAAGAAGTGGGGCAAATAGTGTGCGCATATTCTGGAAACTGGATGAGCCCAAACCTTCACCTGAGGATCTTGATATAACTATAACAAATGCTATTGAAGAACAGTTGATTCCTGTTATTGCCCTCTGGGGAGCGACCGGAGACTGGGAAAATTTACCGGAGCTAATTGATTACTGGCTCAGAGATGATATTATAGAAATATTAAAAGATCATCAGCAGTATTTAATACTGAATATAGCCAATGAAGCAGGTGATGGTTCTGAAACTAAAGATGAATTTATCGAAGTTTACAGTGATGCAATAAAAAGATTAAGAGAACAAGGATTTAAAGCCCCGATAATGATTGATGCCAACGAGTGGGGCAGAAATGAAGATATTTTATTATCAACAGGAACCATTCTGGTGGAAAATGATCCGGCAGATAATCTTATCTTTTCCTGGCATCCCTGGGATACTGGTGTTGCTGACCAAAGGTATGAGAGAGCAATCGATGCTTCCATTGATCAGGAAATACCCTTTATTATAGGTGAGTTTTCCCATGTGGGGGTATTCTATGAAAACCCGATCAACTGGGAATTTATTGTCAAATACAGTCATGAAAATGACATTGGCTGGCTGGCCTGGGTCTGGGGCTGGGAACAGGATGACCTCCATAAAATTACGGTAGATAGACAATATGGTAACTGGCAGGAGTGGGGTAAAGAGCTTGTTGTTGAAAATCCTTATGGAATTGAACAGACTTCCGAAATTCCTGAATATATTGCCGAAATGTTTTCTGCCCGACCTGATATAGTGGGAGATATTAATGATTTCAGGCTGGATAAAAGCAGTGATCCTGAAACATATAGAATAAATTTAGATAATAAATTCTATGATCAACTGGATGGAACCGAGCTTAAATACACTGTGTCTAGTAGTAATCCTGAATTAATATGGGGGGAGATTAAAAAAGGAAATATTTTATCTTTAGAATATGCCTCCGGGGAGTCGGGTACAGCAGAAATTAGTGTTACTGCAGAAAACAGTGCTGGTAAAATTTCTGAACAGTTATTTACAGCACATGTGATTGATCCTGTTTCAGGTGATCTGGCTTTTTTGAGATCAGTTGAGGCCTCTTCTGTAAAAAATGAATTATTATATAATCCCCAGAATATTGTTGATGGAAGTTTTGATAGTTACTGGGTAAGTGAGGGTAAACAGGAAGAATGGATTTATGTAGATCTGGAAGAAAAAAAGCAGATTGAGAGGATTAGTCTTATCTGGAAAGATGACTATGCAAAAAGTTTTGAAATTCAGGTTTCTTATGATGGTGATAGTTGGCAGAAAGTTTACCGGGAAGACAATGGTTCTAAAGGTTTTAAAACTATACATTTGGATGATGTAACAGGTAAATTTTTGAAACTTAATATGATTGAAAGTGGTAGCGGTGATGGCTTCGCTATTTCACAGTTACAGGTTTATACTGATTAAGTTTTTTATTTTGCATTGGAAATATAATTTTTCACTAACCCCCTTGAGATAAGAGTAAGTGGAGGTATTAGCTTTGATAAAACCTGATGATTCATTTTATTTGTTTGGTATGGGAAATCGAAGGAAGTTTATTTATAAACAAGGGAAATTAATAGACCTTCTCACTAAAGAGATCCAATATAAATGGGATGTAATTGAAGAACGAATCGCTGCTGAGGATTATCAGGTAACCTTGTATTGTCGGGAAAATCAAGTGGTAACGATATTTGAGGATGAGCAAGGTTTATGGTTAGATGGTGGCGCTAACAAGGAATGCTTAGCTGCCAGCACCATTCGTTTGCCAGATTTTAAAGAATATTCTCGTTCAGCGCTCTTACGTATTCTTCATCATGAGTTGTTAGTGAATGTAGTTGAAGGGGAACCTGTCCCTAATTTATTTGTATATAACAAACCGTGGTATCGGGATGCGGCAATGATGGCTATGTGTTTTAAAACCACTAATAATTTACATTTAATTAAAGACTGGATCCTAGCTTTAAACCAACCTTACGATAGGAATAATTCAGGAGTATCTGAACCAGACAATCTAGGCCAAGCGCTTTATCTAATTTCTTTGGTATCTGATCAGAATCATCCTTTAGTTGATGTTCTGCTTTCTGAAGCAGAGAAGTGCAGAAAGAAACATTATATTCTTGGCCAATCTGATTTTGCTGAGCATCCAGTTTATCAGACAAAGTGGTTAAAATTTGGTCTTAAACACTTAAATCTGCCAGATACTTTTGAAATTCCGCAGATCTATGATAGTTATTCATCAATTTTTTGGATGGATTACTGTGACCAGCATGTAATTGGTCCAGGATTTGACCAACAAACTAGACAGCTTTATCCTTATCTTGCTTGGGCAGAGTCTCATTTTCATAATTGGACTATGTCCCAAGAATTTTTTAGCTCCACTTATCCTTTAACCTGGGAATGGAAGGCTAGTGAAGCATACTATCCAGGCATAGAGATAGTAGCAAAATCATATGCTGACAATCGATTCGCAGCTCCTCATACCTGGCATGCTGCAGAAATGTTTTTGTACTTGTTAAACATCTAAAGATTTAATAAATCTGTTTTTACTAAATGGAATTGGAAACTTTAAAAGTTATAGAGCTATAAAAATCAAAGTTTGAAATTTAATTAGAAACTTAAAATCTAAAAAGGAGGATAATACAAATGTTTAAACATGTCTGGCTTTATATTAGTAATGAAGACCTGGAAATCGAAAAGACACAACTGGTAGAAGAAGGAAAGGATATTTCTTCGGTGAAAGATGATTTTCAGAGGCTTGGTCAAAAAGATCTGGCTGAGGATTTAAGTTTACAAAAAGAAGTCAAGGAATTATATGACCGGTTGGAGGAATTACCTGTCAGAGATGATTATTCTTACGAAGAACCTTCTTTGCTGGCAGAAATAAAAAAAGCAAGACCTGCCAAAGACGGGCATATAAAAAATGATTTACCGGAAGCCTCTTTACGGGATAAATTGCTTGGTGCCTGGCTGGGCAGGTGTAGTGGTTGTCTTCTGGGTAAACCGGTAGAAGGCTGGAAATCGGATAAAATGTGGCCATTTCTTAAAGAGACGAATAATGTTCCCCTGCAAAATTATTTTTACACCTCTGATATTCCAGAGGAAATACTGGATAAGTATGATATAGATCCCGATACCTATAAGTACTTTAAAAATATAGATTACATGCCCGAAGATGATGATACTAATTATACAGTAACTTCTCTGGCTATTTTAAAAAAGCATAAAAAAGATTTTACTCCTCGGGATGTGGCCAATTTCTGGCTGGGGAATATACCGCTGTTACATACCTGTACGGCCGAAAGAGTGGCTTACAAAAATTTTAGTAATCTAGTAGAACCTCCTCGCTCAGCCAGATATCAGAATCCTTATCGTGAATGGATTGGAGCTCAGATTAGAGGAGATGTATTCGGTTATGTTAATCTGGGTAATCCGGAGCGGGCAGCTGAATTTGCCTGGAGAGATGCTTCCATTAGCCATGTGAAAAATGGTATATACGGAGAAATGTGGGTTGCTGCCATGCTGGCTGTTGCCCCTTTAGTGAGTGAGATGGAAGAAGTTATCAGGCTTGGTCTGGCCCAAATACCGGAAAAATCGCGGTTAACTGAAGCCATCCAGGAGATTCTGGACTGGTACCGGGAAGGAATTGGTTACAGGGAGGCTATTTCCCGAATACATGATAAATGGGATGAGTATAATGGTCATCACTGGTGTCATACGATCAGTAATGCCCAAATTGTGGCCTTTGCTTTACTGTGGGGAGAAAAAGACTTTGAAAAATCAATCTGCCGCAGTGTTGAGGCCTGTTTTGATACAGATTGCAATGGGGCTACGGTTGGTTCGATCGTAGGAATGATGCTGGGAGCAGAAAATCTTCCCGAAAAATGGATTGGACCTTTAAATGATGAGTTACACACTGGAATTCAGGGATATACAAAAATGAAGATATCTGAGCTAGTCAAAGACACTTTTGTTTTTTACAAAGAAATTAATAAAAATATTTGATGAACTCCTGTTTCCGGTGATTTGGCTTATTTGAGATCAGTTGAGGCATCTTCTGTAAATGCCAGGGAGTTCGTTCTTTGGAGACTGACAAGTACAATCATAATATTAATTTTAGAGGTGGTACATGTGAATAAAGTTAAAATAGAAGATAATCTGTTTGATATAAGAGAAATACCATTTACCTATGTTACTAATTGATGGTTTGGCTAAATCAGGAAAAGAAAAGTTGGCAAAAGAAATTGCAGTTAAATTTGTTAAGATGGCTGCTGAAAATGGGTTTGCAGAAAATTTTGATGCTTTAACAGGGGAGGCCTTATGTGATCCAGGATACACCTGGACTTCCAGTGTATTTCTAATTCTTGCACATGAATATCTAAATTAAATTGAAAGGTGGAGTAAAATGTTAAAAACAGACAAACCTCGCATTATAATTACCACTGATAGTGAAATTGATGATAAGTGTTCAATGATTCGCTTTTTATCCTATACCAATGAATTTGATGTTGAAGGTATTATATCAGTTAATTCTCAATGGCAGAAAGATGGACATGGTGAGATTTGGATTCATGAGATGATAGAAAAATATGGAGAGGTTTATGAGAATTTAATTAAACATGATCAAGATTATCCCAGTCCGAAAGAATTACATAGTGTGACCTGGCAGGGGATGGTTGATCGTGCTCCCATATATGCTGATGCTCCCCCTTACCGAGATACTAAAGGTTCAGAATTGATTATTCAAAAGCTGCTGGATGATGATACCCGGCCGGTTTATATTTCTATGTGGGGTGGGGGAACCATGATGGCCCATGCTCTCTGGAAAATCAAAAACCATTATTCAGCTGCTCATTTTGAAAAGGCAATAAACAAGGTACGTATGTATTTTATTTCCTATCAGGAGAAAGGAACTGGAGGTGGCCAGTGGTTAAGAGAGAATGTTTCGGAAGCTCTTAATGTACTTGATTTTCAATTTGTTGACACCTGGAACTATCGCCCCCGTAAAGATCAACCATATGAAGAATTATTGGGGGAAGAGTGGTTAACAAAGAATATAAAAACTAATCATGGTCCCCTTGGTGCAGAATATTACCATATGCATGATGATTCTCTGTATGTAAGTGAAGGTGATACTCCTTCCTTCTTATGGGTAGTCCCCAATGGTTTGCGCAGCCTGGAAAATCCAGCCTATGGTGGCTGGGGTGGCCGGCATGAAAATATTGGGGACAATCAGTGGCAGGATGCAAAAGATGATGGGGATGAAAAGAAACCCATGTGGCGCTGGATGCCTGCTGTTCAAAATGATTGGGCAGCACGAGTGGACTGGTGTGTGATGGATTATGAACAGGCCAATCATCATCCTGTAGCTGAGGTTGAAGGTGAACTTGATCGGATGGTTAATCCCGGGGATGAAATAAGTCTTGATGCATCTAACTCCAGTGATCCTGATGGGGACAAATTAGAATTTAACTGGTGGCAATATTATGATGCAGATTCCTGTGAGGAGAAAATAAAAATAAACAACAGTAATTCAGCCCGCGCCAGCTTTATAGTATCCGATAATCCTGGCCAGAAGATACACATTATTCTGGAAGTTAAGGATAATGGGTCGCCTCCTTTAACTTCTTATCAGAGAATTATTTTTTCTATAGTTGAATAATAATTTGTTTGGTTAAGGAGGAAAAATTAATGACCAAAGTATTTATGATTGGAGGACCGGGCAATATTTCCCGGGGAACAGTTGATTATCTATTAAAGAGAAATTATGAACTTGGTATTTATACCCGTAATATAGAAGAAAAAAAAGAGAATAATCCCGAAGTTAAATTTTATGAAGGAGATAGAGCCAACAGGAATAGACTGGAAAAAGCCTTCATAGATTTTGAAGCAGAGCTTGTCATTGATACAATTTGCTTTGAACCATCTGAAGCAAAAGCCTTATATCAGATTACTGAAGGTAAGATTAAACAAGTTATTTTCATAAGTACAGTGGATACTTATGGTTATCCTTTATCTCGACTTCCTTTTAGAGAAAAGGATCAATTCAGACCCCCTCATGGTTCTTATGCGCAAAAGAAACGTACCATTGAATTATTTTATCGAGATAAATTTCATAAAGAAGGATATCCAGTAACAATAGGTCGACCTTCTTTATCCATTGGCCCCGGGTTTTGTCCGATGATGTATGTAGACTGGGGAATTAAAGTGGTCCCCCGTATGAAAGCAAATCAGCCAATTTTAGTTCCGGGGGCAGGAAGGGGATTAATGCATGTTGGCTGGGCTTATGATGTAGGAAGAATGGTGGGACGTATAATTGGAGATAGTGGAGCTGTTGGAGAAGATTACACTTTAAGTTACAAAGACTGTATTACCCGGGAACAATATATATCTCTTTTTACTGATTATCTGGGGGTAGATCCAGAAAGAATTTATGTACCTCAGCAGTATATTAATTCTTTTCCCGGTATTGAAAATATTGATACCATTGATCATTTATATAATAAAAATATGGCTTTTTCATTAGAGAAATTTAAAAAGCATTTTCCAGATTATAAATGGCTTCCTTTAAAAAGAGGAGTGAAAGAAATTATCGATATAAATGAAAGAGAAGGAGTTTTTTCAGAAGTGCAATTGGAGGAAGAAATCATTGATGATAGAATAATAAAAAAATGGCAAAGCAGCCTGAGGGACTGGAACAATTAGGAAAAATGTATTTGGAGGAGTTAAAATGGCCAATAAAATAGAAAAGTAGGAAGAGCAACATAATGTGAAAAGAAAGGGTAGAGTGAGATTGGTAAATCCGGGGAATTCCCCCCGTATTGCTCTACTTGAATTATAAATAATTAAATTTCCATGGTAATAGCTTTCTTTTTTGCGGGAAAGAGAGCTATTACCCTGGTTTTAATGGGATATTATCACTTTGCAGCCTTTCAAGGACAATTTTTAATTTTGCTTTTGCAGAATGCTGTTTATTATTACCCACAGCTGTTCCTCCTTTAGCAATATTTTGAAGGAAGGAAAAGGTTATGTCAAATGAAAATAATTGATAAAATTTCTTCAATTCCCCCCAGGCCTGGGGGAAAGGTATTACCCTTAAAGACTACAAAATTTTTAATTCAAATACTATGACAGTCCCAGAAACATTATACTTTTACAAATAAAAATATGAATTAAATGGAGGTAGTTATAATGAAAAAGTTTACTTTTATTGGTGCCGGAAGTTTTGGTTTTACTCGTAAATTGGTCAAGGATATTCTGTCTTTTCCAGCTCTAAAAGAATGTGAAATTGCTCTGATGGATATTGATAAAGAAAGGTTGTCCTATATCGAAAAAGCGGTTAACAAAATTGTAGATCATGGTAATTATCCGGCGGAAGTAACCGCTACCACAGACAGAAAAAAAGCACTAAAAGATGCCGATGGAGTTCTGATCACAATTTTACAGGGAGGAGTTCAGGTCTGGAGAAAAGATATTGAAATACCAAAAAAATATGGGGTAGATATTAATGTTGGAGATACCAGAGGACCAGCAGGTATTTTTAGAGCACTAAGAACAATTCCTGAGATGCTTGATATAGCTCGAGATGTGGAGAAATATTGCCCCCAGGCCATGGTATTAAACTATACAAATCCTATGGCTATGTTAATTAGGGCTATTCAGGTAGAAACAGATATAAAAATAACTGGACTCTGTCATAGTGTACAGGGTACTGCTGCCATGCTGGCCAATTGGATTGGTGCTCCTATGGAAGAAGTGACTTATTTTTGTGCCGGCATTAATCATCTGGCCTGGTTTTTGGAATATGAATGGAATGGTCAGGATGCCTATCCTTTAATTAGAGAAGCAGTACAAAAAGAAGAAATATATAATGAAGAACAGGTGAGAAATGAGATGTTTTTACATCTTGATTATTATGTTACTGAATCCAGTGGACATAATTCAGAATATAATCCCTGGTTCAGAAAAAGAGAAGATTTAATTGAAAAATACTGTACCCATGGAACCGGCTGGAATCCGGGAGAATACGCCTATATTTTAAAAGAATACCTTAAAAGAGAAGATACCTGGGAAAATGATATAAAAGAATGGCTGGCCAAAGATGAGATTGATCTGGAAAGAGGAAATGAATATGCAGCATATATTTTTAATGCTCTGATGGGTGATGGTGAAAAATTTGAGTTTAATGGTAATTTAAGAAATTTTGGTTTAATTGATAATCTCCCCCGGGGTTGTTGTGTGGAAGTACCTGTAATTGCCTCTCCGCGGGGAATTGATCCCTTACATGTAGGAAAATTACCTGCAGCTGTTGCCAATTTAACTAATGTCAATGCTCGATGTGAAGAGCTGGCTGTAGAAGGGGCCCTGGAAGGTAATAAAAGAAAGATATTCCACGCTATAACTATGGACCCCCTTACTTCGGCTGTGTTAAGTCTGGCTGAAATAGAAGAAATGGTGAATGAAATGTTTGCTTTTAATAAAGATTGGTTACCCCATTTTGATATTTAATGAGTATAATAGTATATCCAGAGCGGTCTGGAGGCAAAGAATGATGAATAAAATCTATGTTTTCTGACCTCAAATGAATTCAAAATTCATTTGCGTAAAGGGGGTATGATGATATGTTTCATCAATTTGGTGAAGAGAGAATAGACTGTAGAAAAGAATTAATTAGCAAACTTCAGCAAAAAACAAACTTTCTCAGACAGGAAGTAATTGATATGATCTGTGAGGCAGGGAAAGGACATCCGGGTGGTTCCTTTTCGGCAGCAGAAATAGTAACCACCCTTTATTTTACAGTATTAAATATTGATCCGAAAAAACCGGCCTGGCCTGCTAGAGATAGATTTATCTTATCAAAAGGACATGCCTGCCCCATCTGGTATGCGGCTTTAGCCCACAGAGGATATTTTGATACAGCACATCTTTCAACTTTAAGAGAGATTGATTCTTTACTGCAGGGGCATCCGGATATGAATAAAACTCCAGGAATTGATATGAATACCGGCTCACTGGGTAATGGTTTATCAATTGCTTTAGGAATGGCCCTGTCAACAGAACATATAAATGAAGATTATGATGTTTATGTAATGCTGGGTGATGGAGAAACACAGGAAGGTATGATCTGGGAAGCAGCCATGTTTGCCGGCAATTATGACCCTGATAATTTATTTGCAGTAGTGGATTATAATGGTCTGCAAAATGATGATTACATCAAAGATATAAATAATCTGGAACCTATCGTTGATAAATGGCAAGCATTTAACTGGAAGGTAAAAGAAATTGATGGGCATAATATTCGGGAAATATTAAATGGTTTTGAATGGATGCATAAAGTTGGGGGACCGGCGGTAATAATTGCCCATACTATTAAAGGTAAAGGTGTTTCCTATATGGAAAACATCTGTGAATGGCACGGGAAAACTCCTGATCAAAATCAAAAGAGACAGGCTCTTGATGAACTGGGAGGTGAAAGCAATGGAAGCAATGGCAACTAGAAAAACATTTGGAAATACATTATTAGAATTGGGAAAACAAAGAGATGATTTTGTGGTACTTGATGCTGATATATCAAAATCCACCTATTCTTACCTTTTTCATGAAGAATTCCCGGATAGAGCATATAATTTAGGTATTGCCGAACAGAATATGATGGGGACTGCGGCCGGTATGGCGGCCAGTGGTTTGAAGGTAATTACTACTACCTATGCTGTTTTTGCCAGCATGCGGGCTTTAGAACAGGTGCGAACATTTATCTGTTATCCGAACTTAGATGTCAAAATAGCTGCCAGCCACGGAGGGTTACAGGTTTCTTCAGATGGAGTATCCCATCAGGGTCTGGAAGATATTGCAATAATGAGGTCCCTGGCCAATATGACAGTGGTCCATCCTGCTGACCCCCTTTCTGCCAAAAAATTTGTAAAATTAATATTACATTATGAAGGTCCGGTTTATCTTCGATTATTGAGAAATGCAGTACCCGTAATTTATGATCAAGACCAGGAATTTGAAATAGGTAAAGGAATTATAGTTAAAGATCATAAAAAAGCGGAATGTACAATTTTTGCCTGTGGTCTGATGGTTGATAAATCTTTGCAGGCTGCAGAACAATTAAAAAAAGAAGATATATTGGTGAGGGTGATAGATTTACCCACATTAAAACCTTTAGATAAAGAATTAGTTCTAGAATCAGCCAGGAAAACAGGAGCAGCCGTTACTGCCGAGGACCATAATATCGTTGGCGGGCTGGGGGGAGCTATTTCTGAAGTTTTGGGTGAAAAAGAACCTTTACCTCTAAAGAGAATAGGAGTCAAAGACGAATTTGGAGAGTCCGGAGCTCCAGAAAAATTATTCACTAAGTATGGGATGAATGTAGAGCATATTATAGAGGCAGTTAAAGGTGTAATTGCAAGAAAATAGGCAAAAATAAACTATGTAAAAAAGCTATTATAAATAATCTAAAAAATACATACAAATGATAATCAACAAATTATAATCAGGAGGCAGAAGAAATGTCAGAAACAAAAGTAGAAATTCAAAATGAAAAATTTTTAATTAATGGTCAGCAAACTTATTCAGACCTGGAAAATACCAAAGAAAGTGTTTATGGTTTATTAATGAATGCCCGCTTTATTCAGGGAGTATTTGATGACAAATCAAATCCGGACCGCTTTGCCCGCTTTGGAGAAAAAACCTGGGACCCGGAAAAAAATACGGACAATTTAATTGAGGCTTTACCGGAGTGGTATGATTATGGTCTGCGGGCTTTTACAGTTGGCTTTCAGGGGGGAGGTCCCTGTTTTACCATAGATAATTCAACTATACATAATAATCCTTTTGGGGCCGAGGGGAAAAGTATTGATCCGGCTTATAAAGACAGAATGGAGCGTTTAATCAAGGCCGCAGATGAGCTGGGTATGGTAGTTATAGTAAGTTACTTTTATCCCGGTCAGGTTCATCGTTTAAAAGATGAAGATGCGGTGAAAAATGCGGTGAGATCAGCCTCACGGTTCCTAAAAGAACTTGCCTATTCCAATATATTAATAGAAATAGCTAATGAACATAATATTGCCAGCCCCCATTCTATTATTACCGAACCTGAGGGTATGGTGGAGTTAATTAATCTGGCTCAAAAAGAAGGAGCGGGTATTCCGGTGGCCTGCAGCAGAACCGGTGGTAGTGCTGATGAAAAAGTGGCTAAAGCAGGTGATTATGTACTGATCCACGGTAATGGCTGCTCCCGCCAGGATTATTATAAACTGGTACAAAAAGTGAAAAAATGGTGTCCGGATAAACCGGTGGTCTGTAATGAAGATTCACAAAAAATAGACCAGCTGGAAGTTTCATATAATACTTATTCCTCCTGGGGTTATTACAATAACATGACCAAACAGGAACCTCCGGCTGACTGGGGAATTACTGAAGGAGAAGATAGATTTTTTGCCCACCGTATGGCCCTGGGACTGGGAATAGAGGTACCGGCTGTCCCTTTTGAAAAACAGTTTTATCTGCAGGGATTTGAACCGGAAATGGAGTATGAAGGAAAAAGGTGGCCCCGGGTGGCCAGTCTTTATCCAGAAAAAATAAATTATGTAGATTTTTATCTTGATGGAGATCAGATTTATACAGCNTATGANTCNCCNNNTACTNTTTNTNANAAATNNACCTGGATATCAGGAAGGAATTANATTTAAACCGGAAAATGATGAATTTAAAGCTGTCATTCATTTGAGAAATGGCGGTACTATAGAAAGANAAGTAACATTTTAAAAAATTCCAGGGAGGAATTTAAGGATAATGAACAAAAATATAAAAAATGCGGTCATAACCAGTTTTTTAGGTAAAACTCAGGATAGATTTCATGAATATAATGAAGAAAAAACTCTGGAGGAAAAATTTGAGATGATTTCTGAAATGGAATATATAGAGGGAGCTGAGGTGGTTTATCCCTATGAAGTAAAGAATCCAGAATTATTAAAGAAATTGATGGCCGAATATCAGGTGGAAATTGCTGCTGTCAATGTAAATGTTAAAGCAGAGCCTGAATTTTTAAATGGTGGTTTAACTGCTCCCAAAAAAGAAATAAGAGATAAAGCTGTCAGATTTATCAAAGAGGCCAAAGATTTTGCTAAAGAAGCAGGTGCCGATAAAGTAACCTGCTGTCCTCTGGCAGATGGATATGAATTTAGTTTTCAAACTGACTATGCCCGGGCCTGGCAGCATTTGGTGGAAACCTTTGGTGAGGCCGGAAGTTATTTAAAAGAGATTCCGCTTTTTATTGAATATAAACCCAGTGAAACCAGGGGCAGATGTTATCTTGATAATGCTTCAAAAACGATTTGTTTGCTGAATAACATCGGAATAAAAGAAATGGGAGTAACAGTTGATTTTGGTCATTCAATTTATGGTGATGAAAATCCTGCAGAAGCAATAACTTTACTTGCCGAAAATGATATTCCCTATTATATACATATAAATGATAATGATGGCAAGTGGGACTGGGATTATTTTGTGGGCACCAAACACATGTTATCCTATATTGAGTTTATTTATTATTTGAAAAAATATAATTACAGTGATTATTTAACCTCCGATACTTCCCCAACCAGGTGGGATATCAAGAAGACTTTTGAAATTAACGGTAAAATGACTGAAAAAATATATCAAAAGCTGGATAATATTGATATCCAGAAAATTAAAAAACAGATAGATAAAGAGGATTATTTAGAAACATGGGAATTTATTTGTGAAAATATATTTAATTTTTAAAAAAGCAAAAGTAAAAAAGTATTTTTATACAAAGAAAGGAAAGGATGATTGCTATGGCAGATAAAAAACAGAAACTGGAAAGACCGAGGGTAATTATGACTACAGATAGTGAAATTGATGATAAATGTTCCCTGATTAGATTTTTGTCCTATACTAATGAATTCGATATAGAAGGTATTATATCCGTAAATTCTCAGTATCAAAAAGATGGTCATGGAGAAATCTGGATTCATGAGATGATAGAAAAATATAGTGAGGTTTATGAAAATTTAATAAAACATGATAGTAATTACCCGGAGCCCAAAAAGCTGCACAGCATAACCTGGCAGGGAATGGTTGATCGTGCTCCTGTTTATGCGGAGGCTCCCCCCTACAGGGATACAAAAGGTTCAGATTTGATTATTGAAAAATTACTGGATGATGATCCCCGGCCGGTTTATATTTCAATGTGGGGTGGGGGATCAATGACCGCTCATGCTTTCTGGAAGATAAAAAATGAATATTCCCAGGTTATGTTTGAAAGAGCAGTCAAAAAAGCCAGAATGTATTTTATCTGGTATCAGGAGATAGGAACCGGTGGAGGGCAGTGGCTTCGAGATAATGTTCCCGAAGCTCTTAATATTAGAGATGAACAGTTTGATGGTACCTGGAATTATCGCCCCCGCAGTGATCAGCCTTATGAAAATTTAATGGGTGAAGAATGGATGACCGAAAATGTGAAAAAAGATCACGGCCCCCTGGGAGCGGAATATTATTCTATGGGTGATGAGCTGTATGTGAGTGAGGGTGATACTCCTTCTTTTCTGTGGATTGTTCCCAATGGTCTGCGCAGCAGGGAGAATCCTTCCTTTGGTGGATGGGGTGGCAGGCATATGAATATAGGGAATAATCAATGGGATACAGCCTGTGATGATGGTGATGAGAGAAAACCCATGTGGCGCTGGATGCCTGCTGTACAAAATGACTGGGCTGCCCGTCTGGACTGGTGTGTCATGGATTATGAAGAAGCCAATCATCATCCGGCTGCAGAGATTGAAGGAGAACTTGATAGAGTGGTAACCCCGGGTGAAGAAATTATCCTCGATGCTTCTAACTCCAGTGATCCCGATGGTGACCAGCTTGAATTTAATTGGTGGCAGTATTATGATGCAGATTCCTGTGAAAAGGAGATTGATATAATAAACAGTGATTCAGCTCGGGCGGAATTTGTGGTACCCGATAATCCCGGACAGAAAATTCATGTTATTCTGGAGCTCAAAGATAAGGGAGTTCCCCCTCTGACTTCTTATCGGAGGATAATTTTTTCTATAGAATAACGTGTAATGGTTATTTCTCTTTTGGATAAGTATATTTATTCCAATTCAGAAAGGAATGATAAAAATTTCGGAAACAAAATTAAATATTACGGGAAATAAATTTTTAATAAATGGTCAACTAACTTATAGTGATATTGAAGATAGTAAAGAAGAAATTCAGGGATTATTAATGAATGCCAGATTTATACAGGGCATATTTGATGATGAAAATAAGCCGCAGAGATTTGCCCGATTTGGTATGAATCCTTATGACCCCGAACAAAATACTGACAATCTGATAGCAGCCCTCCCCGAATGGTATGATTATGGACTCAGGGCATTTACAGTGGGCCTGCAGGGGGGAGGGCCGGTAAATACCATTGAAGATTGGACAACAATTGACAATAATCCTTATGGAGAAGAGGGAACCTCTTTTGATTCAGCTTATCAGCAAAGACTTGATAAATTAATTAAAGCTGCTGATGAATTGGGGATGATAGTAATTGTTAGTCTGCTGTATCAGGCTCAATCACCTCGATTAAAAAACGGCAAAGCAATTAGAAATGCTGTGAAAACTGGCTGTTCTGTTTTGAAAAATGGTAATTATTCAAATGTAATAATTGAAGTGGCCAATGAACATAATGTGGGAAATTTTTCCCGGCATCCCATAGTTTATTCCACTGAAGGAGCGGCCTATTTAATTGAGCTTGCCCGAAAGGAGTCGGGAGGACTGCCTGTTGGCTGCAGCAGTGGGGGAGGAGAAGCCTATAAAGAAGTCTGTGAAGCCAGTGATGTTATATTGAACCATGGTAATGGCTGTACCCGGCAGGAATTTTATAATCAAATTAAAAAAATTAGAAGCTGGGATTTAAATAAACCTATTGTCTGTAATGAGGATTCTCCCTGTATAGGACAGCTGGAGGTTGCATTTGGTAATCAGGTTTCCTGGGGCTATTATAATAATTTAACGAAACAGGAACCCCCTGCCGATTGGGGTATTACCCCTGGTGAGGATTACTTTTTTGCCCGAAGAATGGCAGCCGGAATAGGAATACAAAAACCTCCTCTTTCAGAAGAAGAAAAATATTATTTACAGGGTTTTAAACCAGATACAGCTCTGGGTGATAAAAGATGGATCCGGCTGGCCAGCTTATATCCGGAAAAAATTAATTATGTTGAATTTTATAAAAATGGTAGTTTTTTTGATATTTCCTATGAGGAGCCTTATATGGTTAATTATAAGACTACCTGGATTCAGGAACCGGTGAAAGTCAACCAGGGTGATAGGTGGCTTGCAAAAATTTATCTTAATGATGGAAGAGAAATAAAAGAACTTGAGAAAGCAGTTTTACGTTAATTTTTCTAAAGAACAATATATAAAAAATAATTTAAGGAGACTTTACTGATTTACTGTAAGGTTTGGATATACATAATCCTGTAATAAATATAATTTTACCATGTAACTTATTAATTTTTAGCAGATAAATATTGACATATTGATTTGAATGTATTATAATTTTTCCATAACAAAATAAAAAATCAGTCATCTTGCTTATATATAAAAAAATTTTTTATCAGCTGATAATTTTTAATATAAGCAATATACAGAACAAAAAGGAGTAGTTTAAAATGGGTATAACCATAGAAGATGTAGCAGAAAGAGCGGGGGTTTCTACAGCAACGGTTTCCCGTGTTTTTAATGGTAAGGGCAGAATTGCAGAAGATACTCGAGAAAGAGTTTTGGGTGTGGCCAGTGAGATGGGGTATTCGCCTCGTAAATATAATAAAAAAGTGAACATGAAAAATATAGCTGTTATAAATCATAAATGGGTTAATAGTGAAACTCCTTTAACGGCATTTTATAGTAGAATAGTAGAAGGAATGGAGGAAGTTTTTAAAAAAGATAACTTTCAGTTAATGATAAAAACTTTAAACGAGGATAAAAAGCAAAATAAAAAAATTGCAGAAAATATCATTGAAAATAACAATTATAGAGGAATTGTTATAATCGGATATGAAATTGAGGAATATATAATTAAAAAAATTAAAGAAAATAAAAATCTACCTATGATTTTCATTGACAATGAAAATTTTTCAAGTGATGATACTTTAATAAATGATAATTTTAAAGGCACTCTACAGCTGGCAGAGCATCTAATTGAAAGAGGACATAAAAATATTGCTTTTATTGGTGGTCCTCACAATCATTTGTCTTTATATAAAAGATATATGGGATATAAATATGTTCTTGAACAGGCAGGAATATACAATGAGAAAATTTGTTTTAGAGGAGAGTCCTGTTTTAATTTAGAGGGAGGTTACAAAACGGCCCATAAAATCTTCGAAAATTATGATAATGTTACAGCAATAATGGCCGCAAATGATTATACTGCTTTAGGAGTTTTGAAGGCTGCCCAGGAACTTGGAATACAGGTTCCCGGAGAAATAGCCATTACAGGTTTTGATGATATTATGATGTCCCGACATTCCCACCCACCTTTAACTACAGTCAGGGTTTTTAAAAAGAAGATGGGGAAAATGGCAGCGAATAGATTATTGGAGCTTATTGAAAATAAAAAAAATGTAGACATAAATGTTGATGTTGAAAAAAAGGTATTTCGGGTGGAGACTGTAATAAGAGGATCTACTGTGGGGAATAAAAGTGAATAATTTAAGAATGATTGTGGTTTAAGTGATGGTTTATGTTTTTCTCAAATAAGTTTTTAGGGTGAAAATTTTTCAACAGGCAATAGTAAAGATTGAAAAATTGAAAGGGGCAAAACGGTGGTAAATTCCAGATTAAAATTAAAATATTATATCTTTTCAACTTTTATTATAATATTGACAGTATTTTTATTAAATATTTTCTCTACAGTTTCTGCAGATACTCCTCAGGATTATAATGTGCCATATAATAGTTATGTTTATAATTTTTGGGAGGAACCGGTTCCGGCTCCTCAAGCCTATGTACCGGATAGAATTATTACTGGTCAGGAACTGGAAATTGATTCATTTTCCAGCCCCCGGGATTTACATGTAAACAGAGAAAAACAACAGATATATATAGCGGATACAGGAAACAACAGGATTATTATTTTCGATGAAAAATGGCAAAAAGTAAATATTATTACACAATTTAATACAGAAGAAGGCCAGGATGAATTTGATGATCCAAGGGGAATATATACCACTTCCGATGGTCGGATATATGTAGCAGACAGGGGAAATAACCGTATCTTGATTTTTTCTAAAGAGGGAGAATATTTGGATAAAGTAGGTCGTCCAGAAGCAGATGAGTTTGAATTTCGTGACTATCGTTTTCTACCCAGTAAGGTGGCGGTTGACCAACATGGTATGATGTATGTTGTAGCTGATGAAATATATGAAGGAATGCTTGAATTTGATATGGATGGATATTTTACTGGTTTTATAGGAGCTCCCGAGGTGCAGGTTGATTTTTTTCAATATATTTGGCGTAGATTTTCTCCTCAGGAAAGAAGAGAAAGATTATCTCTCTTTTTACCTACTGAATTCAGCAACCTGGAGATAGATGAACGGGGTTTAATACTGACAACTGTGTCCGGGGGAGCTGTGGATGAAGAAGATTATGTAAGAAGATTAAATCCTGCTGGGGAAGATACTTTGTATAGAGATGGTTTTACTGCTCCTATGGGGGATTATGGTACCTCACTTCAGGATGCAGGTGGAGAGTATATTTATCAGGGTTCTTTATTTGTTGATATTATTCCGCGTCCAAATAATGCTTATAGTGTTTTAGATCAGAGAAGGGGGAGAATTTTCACCTATAACAGGAGGGGGCATCTGCTTTATGTTTTTGGCTTTAGGGGGGATCAGCGGGGGGGATTCAGAACCCCCCGGGCTGTTGAGGCAATTGGAAATAAAATTCTGGTGTTAGACAGCCGGAAAGAAAATATAACGATTTTTGAGCCTACAGAATATAGCCAATTAATTCATCAGGCTGAAGAATACTATACAGAAGGAAGATTTAATAGAGCCGTAGACAAATGGGAGCAGGTTCTGGATCTAAATGCCAATTATGATTTGGCATATACCGGAATTGGCCGGGGGAAATTATATCAAAACAACTTTGCTGAAGCAATGAAAAATTTCCGGCTGGGACAGAATAGATCTGAGTATTCTCGGGCTTTTGAGTTTTATCGTCATGAAGTAATAAGGAAAAACCTTTCAATCGTGGGGTATATTTTTCTGTTTATTTTTTTAATTTCAGTTATTGGCTTTAAGTATTACAGTAAATTTGGCGAGTATTATATTCAGTTAAAAGACAAAAATAGACATATAATATTTGATTTATTTCAAATGAAAAATTATCGTATTTTTCAAAAATTATATTACTATATAATAGATACTATGAAAAGTTTAATTTTTGGATTAAAAGTTATTGTTCATCCTTTTGGAGGATTTTGGGAATTGAAAAGTGAAAATAAAGCCAATTATTTAGCTTCAACCATAAATTTGATTATATTAATTGCGACTTTTATATTTATGAGACAATACACTGGTTTTATTTTTAATACTAGAAATCTTGAAGAACTAAATATTTTAGTAGAATTAGCCAGTATAGCTGTGCCCTTTTTTCTCTGGTGTACTGTTAACTGGGCTCTGACTACCTTAATGGAAGGCAAAGGAACCTTTGGTGAAATTTATAAAACAACAGCATATGCGATGCTTCCTTTCATTTTGATAAATATTCCCCTTACTGTTGTTAGTAATTATCTGCTGCTAGAAGAATATATGATATATTTCCTGCTGTTTTCTCTGGCATTAGTATGGTCTTTTGTTCTTTTGTTTTGTGGTACTTTGACCATACACCAATATTCTCTGAGCAAAATGTTTTTAGTAACTGTTTTTATTCTGTTAGGAATAACTATTGTTATTTTCCTGGGATTACTATTTTTTAATTTGTTGGAACAGGTTTATGCTTTTTTCCTGACAATTTATAGAGAATTAACATATAGAATATAGGATATATAATGTTTTTTAGGAAGGGGTAGGATTAATGTTTGGAAAGGAATTATACCATAAATTTATATTGTGTATTATATTTGTAATTTTGCTGTTTTGTTTTATGGCAGCTGAAATAAATTTTGCCCGGGCTGAGTTTGAACCTGTGGCAGAAAATTCTTATTTAAAACTTTATATAAATCATGAAAATGCAGAAATTGCGGTAACTGATAAAAATTCCGGTAATACCTGGTATTCTAATCCACCAGGTAGAAGTGATGAATCAATTGCCCGGGGCAGAACAGCAGACCGGCTTAGGTCTCAACTGCGTATAAGCTACTTTGCAGGGCAGAGCCGCCGCTATATGAACAGTTATACCGATAGTGTGCAGAATGATCAATTTAATTTAGAGTATCTGGATAATGGAGTGAGAATTGAATTTGTTATGGGAGAAGTTTGGCAAGAACATGATTATGTTCCTCTTATGATTTCCGAAACTAGTTTGGAAGAAAATATTTTAAATAAAATAGATGATGACCGGGATAAGAGTTTTGTAAAAGATTTATATGAATCTGTAGATTTAAAAGAAAGGCCAGAAAATTATGAGAAAGTAGAAATATATGGTTTTGATAAAGAAAAGGCTTTTGGTAATTATACTATAACAAAAAAGGAAGACTGGACTGACCGGGAAAGAAGGCAATTTTTAATATATTTTACTTCAAGACTTGTTGAACTTAGAGAGAATGTTGATAGCAGAGGGGGTATTACTTTTGCTGATATAAAACCCTTTAAAAAGAACCCAGGTTATATTTTGAAGGATGGTTTAGCTGACTGGGATCTTGATGATTTTGCAGAAATTTTGATGGAGATTGGTTATACTCCAGATGAAAATACAACTCAGGATCATATGACCTACGGTATAGCCCCCCCGCAGCCCGGTATACGTATTTTTGAAGTTCCCCTCGAATATTATCTCGATGGCAAAAATCTGGTGGCTAAAGTACCGGTTGAAGAAATAAATTATCCGGATGGAGATGTTGCGGCAGGTGATCCTGCAGGTGAGGAAAGGATAACTCATTTACCACTGGTTGAAATAGAAATAATGGAGTTCTTTGGAGCAGCAGATCAAAATGAAGAAGGATATATGCTGGTTCCTGATGGTTCAGGTGCTCTAATTAATCTAAATAATGAAAAGACCAATAGACCTTCTTATCGACAAAACTTGTACGGTAGAGATTACAGTGTGAGGGAGCGGGAAGAAATGAGGTTTGCTAATAAGCAGCTGCATTTACCTGTTTTTGGTCTTAAACAAAATGATAGAGCTTTTCTGGGTGTGATTGAAAAAGGAAAATCATTGGCCAGTATTAATGCTGATATTGCCGGAAGAACGACCACTTTTAATAAAGTTTTTCCTTCATTTAATGTATTACCTCATGCTCAGGTGACACTAACAGGAGAACTGGAAGAAAGTGCGATGAATATTTATCAATCTCGTCTCCCGGAAGAGGATCTTCAAATCAGGTACCATTTTCTTTCTGACGATAGGGCAGATTATGTAGGAATGGCAGAGGCATATCGTGATTATCTAATTGGTAATGGGATCTTAGAGCCCCTACCTGCTGAGGATAATTTACCTTTTTTTCTGGATTTAGTGGGTAGTATCCATCATCAAGCTCCTGTAATGGGTATACCACGTCGAAAAGTGAAACCATTAACCACCTATGAACAGACCAAGAAAATTGTAGAAAAATTAATAAATAATGGAATTGATAATATAAATTTAAGATATAGAGGCTGGCTGGAAGGTGGCCAAGAGCATAATTTTCCAGTTAATTTAATATTAGAAGATAGCGTAGGCACTGAAAATGAATTAAATGACCTTTATCGGTATTTAAATGAAAAAGGTGTTAAATTTTATCCTGAGATAGATTTTCAGTTTGTTTATAATAATCAACTTTTTAATGGGTTTAGTACCAGACGAGATGGGACCCGTTTTATTAGTGGTGAAACAGCATTTATGAGTGATTATCATCTGGCAAATTATCGCCAGCTCGAAGAAGAAATAAGGTATATACTTTCTCCAAGACATTTAAACAGCACTAGAAGTGATTTTTCAAATGAATACCATCAAATTGAGCCTACAAATCTTACTTTAAAGAATATGGGCGAAGTCCTGTTCTCTGATTTTAGAAGTAAAGAAGAAGATTTAATTGATCGAATTCAGGCAAAAAGAGCAAATATGGATTTCTCTTATGAGCTGCAGAATAAAGGTGTAGAATTATTATTAACCGGTGGAAATTCATACATGCTTGGTTTCAGCAATAAATTAATGGAGACTCCCCTGCGGAGTACAGGGCAGGATATAATTGACAGAGGGATACCCTTTTTCCCAATTGTACTGCATGGTTATTACCACTTTAGTGGTCAACCGATAAATTTGGTGGATAACATGGAAGATTACTTTCTAAAGATGCTGGAAACAGGAGCTGCTCCTAATTTTCGTTTAATGTATGAGTCCTCTTCTGCATTAAAAAATACACCTTTTGATGATAATTTTAATCTGCATTATGGGAAATGGCTAAAAGAAGCAGAGAAAAAATATCGAGAAATGAATGAAATTTTAGGGCCGGTACATCATAAGCCTATTACTGACCATAAAAAATTAAAGCAGAATATTGTTATGACAGAATATGGGGAAAAGAAATCTGTTGTAATTAATTATCGAAATACAACTGTAAATTTGGGAAGTTTCGAGATTCCGGCCAAAGGATATAAAATACTGGAAGGGAGGATTAAGGAAGTTGAATAAATTAAATTTATCATTAAAGCAAAAAAACACCATTATCGGTTATATTTTTTGTCTCCCTTTTATCCTGGGTTTTTTGTTCTTTTTTATAAGGCCCTTTCTTCAGGCTGTTAATTTTAGTTTTAATGAGCTGCAAGTGACAGCAGATGGTTTTGAACTTCACTTCCGAGGAATCTCCAATTATATGCATATCTTATTGGTACATCCGGATTTTATTCCGTCTTTTCTGGAAACTATCAGGGATATGGTTGTTGATTTGCCTTTGATTCTCTCCTTCAGCTTTTTTTCAGCTTTAGTTTTAAATCAGAAATTTAAAGGACAGACTTTTTCTCGGGCAATATTTTTTCTTCCGGTTATAATGTCAGCCGGGATAATTCTCAGAATGGAACAGGGTGATTACATTACTGAAGCAATGCAGCAGATAGAACAGGTGGATTATACATTCAGCGGTGCTGCCCTACGTAATTTATTACTGCAGACCAGACTTCCGGAAGGTTTTCTGGAATTTGTGCTTAATGCGGTAGAAAGAATTCCCCAGATTATTCGTGCCTCTGGAATACAGATTATTGTATTTTTGGCCGGCCTTCAGTCCATTCCCCGCTCAATTTATGAAGCAGCTGAAGTTGAAGGTGCCACTTCATGGGAAAATTTCTGGCTCATTACCCTTCCAATGCTTAGTCCCTTAATTTTAACAAATATAGTATATACTATTATTGATTCTTTTATTTCTCCCCGTAATGAATTAATTGATTTAATTAGAAATACTGCTTTTGAGGGAGCTGGGTTTGGTATTTCGATGGCAATGGCAATAATGTATTTCTTGACTATTCTTATTATGTTAGGAGTGGTGTTTAAAATACTTTCAGGTTGGGTGTTTTATCATGAATAGAAAGGGTGAATTGTATTGGAGTGGGACTTAAAAGAGTATCTGGCAAGTTTAAAATATAAAATTAAAAATAAACCGGTCAAGTTTTTAATTAGCTTACTGAGGGCTGGATTTATAATTGGAGTGGCATTTGTAATTTTACAACCTCTTTTGACCAAATTTGCTGCTTCTTTTATGGTAGAACCTGATCTTTATGATCCTACTGTAGTCTGGATCCCCCGTCAGGTTACTTTTGAACACTATTTTGATGTTTGGGAATATATGGATTATCCCAGTGCTTTGTTTAACCATCTTACTTTAGCGGTAGCTATAAGTATTATGCAACTTTTTTCCTGTACACTGGTTGGTTATGGACTGGCAAGATTTGATTTTAAGGGTTCTTCATTTTTGTTTGGCTGTGTTATATTTACTTTAATAGTACCTCCTCAGTTAGTGTTGATACCTATGTATATGAATTTTAGGTTTTTTAATATACTCGGTTTGTTCGGAGAGGAGGGGGTAAATTTACTTGGTTCATACTGGCCTTATGTATTGACCTCTCTTACCACAACCGGCCTACGAAATGGCCTGTTTATATATATTATGCGGCAATTTTTCAAGGGTATGCCCCGTCAGCTGGAAGAGGCAGCATATGTTGATGGAGCCGGTGCCTTTAGAACTTTTTTTCGCATAATGCTGCCGGGAGCCATTCCCGGCCTGGTGGTTGTTTTTCTGTTTGCTTTTGTATGGACCTGGAATGACGAATTTTTCATGTCTCTTTTTATTGGTGGTCAGGGGGATTTTTTAACTCAGGCTTTAAGGAATGTTGCGCACCGAGCTGTGGATGGAGATCATAATCTTTTGCACACTGAATATGCGTCATTAATTAGAAATACAGGCATGCTGTTTTTTATAGCTCCGATATTGTTTATATATGTCTTTTTGCAGCGGTATTTCGTTGAGAGTATTGAGAGAACAGGTCTGGTGGGTTAATCTGGTTATAAAGGGTGGCAGTTTTTTGCTACCTTTACAATAAAATAAAGGAAAAAATTAACAGAAAGGGGGGATTGGAGAAAAAAAATTAATAATAGGTTCAATTTAAGGTTGTGTATTGCTGTATCAAAACTCTAAAAA
>SL_8KL_010_SEDDRAFT_10000866_pt1 | contig 26453 bp, 30 predicted proteins | sample SodLakKL_010_SED_4_FD_11160 | JGI IMG/M metagenome (IMG submission 11160) | reverse complement strand
CCTGGGCAGGAGGTTGTTATGGAAACTCTGCTTTCAATCATATTCATCTATATTTTTGTTGACAACTTTGTCTTGCATCGTTTTTTCGGGATTTGTCCTTTTCTGGGCGTATCCCGTAAAATGGAGACGGCAATCGGCATGAGTATGGCGGTTATATTTGTTATGACCATGGCTACACTGGTAACCTGGTTGCTCTACACTTTCGTCCTGGTTCGTTACGGATTGGAGTACCTGCAGATTGTTACTTTCATCCTGGTGATTGCATCACTGGTGCAGCTTGTGGAGACTGTTTTACGTAAAATCAGTCCAACCTTATACCAGGGCCTGGGTATATTTTTGCCCTTGATTACAACAAACTGTGCTGTTCTGGCGGTAACCCTGCTGGCAGTACGCCAGGAATTCCCCTTTGTTGAAGCGGTTGTTTTTGCCATCGCCGCCTCGGTTGGTTTTTCCCTGGCTTTAGTCATCATGGCCGGGATCCGGGAGCGAATGGAAATGTCTAAAATACCTGATGTTTTAGAAGGCTCGGCGGTTACCCTGATTACTGCAGGAATACTTTCAATTGCTTTTCTCGGTTTCCAGGGGATGCTGTCCCTGTAAAGACAGGTTTGTTTGTCAAAAGATAAAGAATTTATCAGTTGTGAGGTGGTTTAAGCAATGCTTATAGTATACGCTATACTTGCTCTCGGCTTGATCGGTTTACTTTTCGGCCTGGGCCTGGCTGTGGCAGCTAAGGTGTTCTATGTTGAAACTGACCCCCGGGTTGATGCCGTGAAAGAGGCGGTTCCGGGAGCAAATTGTGGGGCCTGTGGCTATGCCGGTTGTGTAAAATTTGCTGAAGCTGTAGTCAGCGGTGAGGCCGAGCCTGGAGACTGTATTCCAGGTGGAGAAGAAACTGTAACCGAGATCGCAAGAATCCTGGGTAAAGAGGTATCCATGTCTGCTTCTCCAATTGCAACGGTATTTTGTATTGGTGACAATTACCGGGCTGCCGACAATTTTATCTATGACGGTGTCCAGGATTGTGCGGTTGCCGAAAATTTTAACGGTGGTCATAAGGCCTGTACCTACGGCTGCCTTGGCCTGGGCAACTGCGCCAGGGTCTGTCCCTTTGATGCTATCAGGATGGGCACACACGGCCTGCCAGTTGTTGATGAGGAAAATTGTACCGGCTGTGGCTTGTGTGTAACAGAATGTCCACGTGATATTATCCAGCTGTTGCCTGCCGGAAATCATGGCCACCTGGTTCTCTGCACATCACAGGATCGGGGCAAAACTGTATCAAAAGCCTGTGAAGTTGGTTGTATTGCCTGCAAAGCCTGTGTGAAAGCCTGCCCGCAGGAAGCAATAGAGATGGATGGCAAGCTGGCAGTGATTGATATAGAGAAGTGCGATGATTGCGGTATCTGCGCAGAGAAATGTCCGCCTGATACTATATATCAACGTGGTTCAATTCCCACTGAAGCAGATGCTGAAGCCGCTGCTGCAGAAAAAGAAAAGGAAGAGGCAACCGCTTAAATTAATAAAAGAAAGTCATTTTCATCTTTTAAGATACCTCCGGCTGGTTAAGCCATGGGGGGGCTGAATTGTTTTGTAAATCCCAATTTTTACCGAGGTAGCTAACAATATGAAAAATGACCATTTAAATTTTATCGGTGTAACCGCAGTGCTATTCTTGTTTTGGGTAGCAGTAAGCGGGACCCTTGACTGGCCGCAGCTTGTGGTTGGCTTAGCAGCGGCCACTTTTGTCACTTTTTTTAATCGCTCCATGCTAATAACACATGAAGACAGGCCTCCTGTCCGGCTTAAAACTCTTGTCTGGCTGCTTGGCTATTTCTTTAAACTGATATCTGACATATTTGTAGCAAACTTTCAGGTTGCCTGGCTGGTTTTACATCCTAAAATGCCTATAGAGCCAAATATGGTTGAACTGGAAGTTGATATTGACAAACAGGCCAGCAGGGTCTTACTGGGCAATTCAATAACCCTTACCCCCGGGACTTTAACCGTTTTGTCTGAAGGCAATAAGTACTTAGTTCATGCATTAACCAGGCATAATGGTGAAGCTCTAAAAACATGGCCCCTGATAGATCGTTTAAAACAGATGGAGGTCGAAAAGTAATGGATACTGGTCAGGTCCTGGAATTCCTATACGGCCTTGGAGCGGTGCTGGTTATGTTGATGATATTTTTATCGCTCATCCGTGCCCTGATAGGGCCCAGTGCCCCTGACAGGGTGGCTGCGATTAATATCATCGGCACTAAAACACTGGTAATTATTACCCTTATCGCTTTTATCTATAACCAGGTATACTTTTTGGATATAGCCATGATCTATGCCCTGATGAGTTTTATTACTACTATCGGTGTTGCAAAATATCTTGAGAAGGGAGCCCTGGACTGATCGCTTACTGGGTTGAAACAGCGCTTGATATTATTTCAATTATTACCTTAATCGGCGGCCTTTTCTTCCTTTTTGTCGGGACTGTTGGCCTGCTGCGCTTTCCTGATGTTTATAATCGGCTGCATGCCACAACTAAGTGCGACACCCTGGGAGCGGGTTTGCTGCTTCTTTCACTGGCCCTGCAAAGTTCTGTGACTGTCGGGATCAGGTTAGTTCTTTTAATTATCTTTATTTTAATTACCAACCCTACAGCAGCTCATGTTATCGCCAGGGCAGCTTATAAAACCGGGTTTAAACCGGTCGAAAGCAGGAGGGATTCGGATGACCGAAGCGCTTAATGTCCTTCTGCTGCTGTTCCTAATAGTATGTGCCATAGGGGTAGCGCATATTCGCGACCTGCTAAGCGCTGTGATTCTCTTTTCTTCTTTTGGCTTGATTATGGCCATAATCTGGCAGCAGTTAAGTGCACCAGATGTTGCCATGGTTGAAGCAGCTCTTGGCACCGGTGTAGTAACCCTGCTTTTAATTGCGGCTATCGCTAAAACCAAGAGAGCTGAGTGATTAAACGAGTTAGGGGAAGGAGTGCATTTAATGCTATATATATTATTAGCAGTATTTGTGGTTATTCTTACCTTTATCCTGAGGGTTATAATCGGAGTAGAACCTCGTACCCTGGTTACCCTGTATCTACTGGCGGGGATAATTGTTTTATTCGGTTTTACAGTGGCCGAAATGCCAACATTTGGCTCACTGGATAATCCTACCTTTAACGAAGTTCCGCAGCGTTACCTGGAGCAGGGCGTAGAAGAAACCGGGGCGGTAAACATTGTCAGCTCAGTCATTATTGATTACCGCGCCTTTGATACCCTTGGTGAAGCAACAGTGCTATTCGTTGCTATTGCGGCAGTTGCCGCTACCTTAAGATCTCATTGAATCTCGGGGCTAGAGAAAGGGGGAGATTCATATCCATGACCAAATAGTTCGTATAACAAGCCGCCTGGTTGTTCCCTTTATCCAGGTATACGGTATTTACGTGATTTTGCATGGACACTTGTCTCCCGGAGGCAGTTTCTCAGGTGGTGCTATTTTTGGGGCGAGCCTGGTCCTGGTAGCACTTTCCTTTAATCTTGAAGCCGGATCAAGAATGATACCTCATCACACTGCTTCGGTTCTTGAAAGCGGTGGTGCCCTGGGTTATGTTTTAACAGGGCTGGTAGGCGTATTTGCGGGAACTTACTTTCTGGCCAATCAACTGGCAGGTTTTCCTATGGGTCAGCCCGGTCAACTATTTAGTGCCGGAGCGATCCTGGTAATTACTGTTTTTGTTGGCGTCAAGGTTGCCAGCACCATCGTTACCATGTTTTTTTATATAATCGAAGGAGAAAAGTAAGATGGAAATTTTAAAAGGTATAATTGATAATTATTACTATATGGTGGCGATTATTCTTTTTGTCATCGGTATGTATACGATGCTTACTCATTCGAATATGATCAAAAAAGTAATTGCCATGAACATTATGGATGCTTCGGTATTCTTGATGTTTGTTGCGGTCGGTTATGCACATGGCTCCCAGGCTCCGATTATCAGGGAGGGAGCAGATGTCCTTTACGCAAATCCCCTGCCCGGGGCATTGATTTTAACCGGAATCGTTGTGGCTGTTTCAGTAACAGCTTACGCTTTAAGCCTGGTTGTAAAAATATATCGTTATTATGAAACCTGTGATTACGATGAAATATGTGAGATAAGGAGCCGTGAGTAGTGGGTCTTTCTGAGCATTTTCCGGCTTTAATTGTTGCAGTATTTATATTCGCAGCTTTTTTATCGCCCCTGCTCTACCGGTGGGCAAGACACCTGTCGGCAGCTTACCTGGTTGTCACCCTGCTTGCCGCCTTTGGAATGGTGATAGCCCTGCTTGTCCAGGTTCAGCATAGCGGCCCTGTTTATTATCATATGGGAGGATGGCCTCCCCCATGGGGCATAGAATTCAAAGCAGATGCTTTACGTTTGTATATTCTCCTGGTAGTGATTGGAGTCAGCCTGTGGGTTTTCATATATGCCTTAAGAGACTTGCAACATGAGTTAAAAAGAAGAGTAATTGGTTGGTACTACACTCTTTATGCGCTCCTGGTCGGTTCTATGGCCGGTATGGCCTTAACCAATGATCTTTTCAACCTTTTCGTCCTCATGGAAATCTGTGCCATATCAGCCTGTGCTATTATTTCTATCAAGGAAGATCGTGAATGCCTGGAAGCAAGCTTTAAATATTTAATTCTGAGCGCTATGGGTACAGGCTGTTTTTTGCTCGGCGTGGTAATGCTCTACATGGTTACGGGTTATCTGAATTACAGTTTTATGCAGGCAGAACTTGTTGAAGCTTTTAACTATTACCCGCGCAATATTTTTACTGCTGCCGCATTATTTATAGTTGCCTTTGGTACGAAAGCCGCTCTTTTCCCCCTGCATGTGTGGCTGCCTGATGCCCATGCATCTGCACCTTCACCTTCCAGCGCCATGTTATCAGGTGTGGTGATAAAGATTTACGCTTTCGGCCTTTTCCTGATGTTTTACGAGGTATTTCCCCCCGAGCTTCTAAGGACAATACCACTAAATGAAATTGTGCTCTGGCTGGCTTCCCTGGGAGCAATATTTGGATCTGTATATGCCATGATGCAGTCCGATCTGAAGAAAATGCTGGCTTTTTCCAGCATCGGGCAGATTGCCTATATTTTTATGGGAATAGGTTTTAATCATGATCTGGCCATGGTTGGCGGATTCTATCATCTTATGGTTCATGCTGTAACCAAGGCCATGCTGTTTATGGCTGCCGGGGTGATCATCTATTCGACGGGGATTCGGAAAATTGAGGATCTGGCCGGTATCGGCAGGGTATTGCCTGTAACAATGATTGCTTTTTCTATTGGGAGTGCCTCTATGGTGGGTTTGCCGGGAACAGGTGGTTTGATCAGCAAATGGTTTTTAGCTCTAAGCGCTCTTGAAATCGGGCGGCCAGTTTTTGTTATTGTGATTTTAGCCAGCAGCCTGTTAAATGCCGTCTATTATATGCCAATCGTGATCAACGCTTTTATGCACCATCACGAGTTTGGTGCTGATTTTAAACCTGTTCCCCGGGTAATGAAGGCCTGCATGATCGCAGGCATGATTTTTGTGGTAGTTTCCGGTTTTTACACCACACCGGTAGTTAATCTACTGGAACAGGCAGCAGAGCTGTTTTTCTAAAACAATAGAGGAAATCCTTTCCTTTTGGTTGAAATATTCAGGGAACAAGAGCAATAATAGCTTGTAAAGTCTTTCGGAGGTGGTTGCTTTGAACGAGTCAACAGTTATTGCCATTTTAATAACAATAGTCGGTTTTCCGATCATAATGACTCCGGTAATAATGTATTCATGCCGCATATCAGACAAGCTGCGTAATATACTGGTGATTCTAACATCGGCAATCGCGTTCGGGTTGACCCTGAGCCTTTATCCCTTTGTTGTTGGCGGGGGTGTTGTACAGTATACCCTATTTGAGGTTTTGCCAAATCTTGAAATTTCGCTGCGCCTTGATTTGCTCAGTTTTTGCCTCGCCATTCTCGCATCTTTCATCTGGCTTTTATGTGCCGTCTATTCTCTTAATTATATGGAGAAAGAACATGCCTGCGGGCGTTATTATCCTGTCTTTATATTCACCCTGGGCAGCTGCCAGGGAATCTTTTTCGCCGGAGATCTATTCAGTTTATTCGTTTTTTTCGAGTTAATGTCATTAATTGCCTATATCCTGGTTATTCACGAAGAAACTGAAGAAGCACTTAAAGCCGGTTATAAATACCTGGTCATGACCATTATTGGCGGGTTGGCCCTGTTTTTGGTCTGATTATAATTTTTGAAATTGGCGGTACTGTTTCCCTTGGTGTCGGAGTAATTGTCCAGGAGAATTCACTGCTTGCTTTTATAGCCTTTATATGTTTCCTGATTGGCTTTGGCATGAAAGCTGGGATGTTTCCCCTGCACGTCTGGCTTCCTGATGCCCACCCGGTTGCTCCTTCTCCGGCCAGCGCCCTGCTGTCAGGAATTATGTTAAAAACAGGAGCTTATGGGCTGATCAGGGTGATTTTTCATGTCTTTTCTCCGGAACTGATGAAAAGCGGCGGCTGGGATACGATTATGGGAGTTCTGGCTGTTATAACTATCTTGCTCGGCTCGGCAGTAGCTTTGACACAGTCTGATATCAAGCGCCGTCTTGCTTATTCAAGTATCAGTCAGCTCGGCTATGTCTTGCTTGGTTTGAGCATCCTTAACGAAAATGCAATAATTGGTGCCGTATTTCATATTTTCAGCCACGCTTTCATGAAGAGCGTTCTTTTCCTTGCGGCCGGGGCGATTATCTGGAATACGGGTAAGAGACAGATTGCTGATCTGCAAGGTATCGGCAGGCAGATGCCGATAACCCTGGGTTGCTTTTCAATTGCTGCTTTTGCGATGATCGGTATTCCTCCATTAAACGGCTTCTTAAGTAAATGGACCCTGGCGCTTGGCGCTCTCGATGCAAATATGGCTATTTATGTTTTTGTCCTGCTGGTCAGCAGTTTGCTTAATGCTTTATATTACCTGCCGATTATAATTCCTGGCTTTTTCGAGGTGCCCGGTGGTGGCAGTGCCGGTCATGGTCATGACCACGAGCACGACGAGCATCACGAGATTAAGTTCGATATAAAAGAAGCAGCCCCTCTTATGCTGGCAGTGATGATTGTCCTGGCCCTTTGTACATTTATATTCGGTTTAACTCCGAATAATGTTGCCTTTAACCTCTCACGCCTGACTGCAGAGTATCTCTTGATGGGGGGCTTTTAGTTGTTTCCTGCAGCGGCAGAATTAAATATTTTGACCGGACCCATTTTTTATTCAAGTCTTCCCTTATGGATCACCTTGCTCCCCATGCTGGGAGGAATTGGTATTTACCTGCTAAAAGATCACTGGGAAGTTCCCCGCAAGGTATGCTCACTTGCAGTTTCTCTACTGGTTCTAATGGGCGTAATAATACTTTTCCCCTACAGTCTGGAAGGTGTTGTTAGCTATGATCTGATTGATTTTATGCAGATGGGCCTTTTTTTTGAACTTGATCTTGTCGGTTGGATCTTTGCATTTCTAATAGCTTTTGTCTGGTTTTTGGCTACCCTTTTCTCCTTTGCATACATGGACCTGGAACATAAACGGCGCCGCTATTACAGCTTCCTGATATTTACCCTGGGAGCGACTATAGGTGTTGTTATGGCCGGAGACTTTTTTACCCTTTTTTTATTTTTTGAACTGATGACAATCAGTTCTTTTGTCCTGGTTATTCACGAGCAGGATCTTGAGTCCATGAAAGCAGGTGTGCTTTATCTTTACCTGGGCATTTTTGGTGGACTGGCCCTGCTTTTTGCCATAATGATGCTCTTTGGTGCTACCGGTTCGGTCGATATTGCACCCGCTTTTGAATTACTTGGAGGACAGCGAACCGCTATTTTTATATTTTTCCTGATCGGTTTTGGCATTAAGGCCGGGATTGTGCCGCTGCATATCTGGCTGCCCCAGGCACACCCTGTTGCTCCTTCACCAGCCAGTGCCCTTTTATCGGGAATTATGATCAAAGCAGGTGCTTACGGTATTCTAAGGGTCTCCATAGTTTTATTCTCACCGACTGACGGTTTAACTCTTCCTGTCGGCGATTATATGTTTATACTGGGCAATGCAGTAATGTGGATCGGGATAGTGACTATGCTGGCAGGCGCTACCATGGCGCTGTTGCAGACTAATATGAAAAGAATTCTTGCTTACAGCAGTGTCAGTCAGATGGGTTATATTATAACAGGGGTGGGCTGTGCCGCTTTCCTGGGGCTGGAAGGCGGAATGGGTTATACCGGAGCCATTTATCATGTGATCAATCATGCCTTTTTNAAGGCCGGTCTTTTTATGATGGTCGGGACTATCTATATGTATACCCATGAACTTGAACTGCCTCGTCTTGGCGGGATGTTTAAAAAAATGCCGCTGGTTGGAATAACTTTCTTAGTTGCCGCTTTCGGTATTGCCGGCATTCCCGGGTTCAATGGTTTTCCCAGTAAAACCCTGGTTCACGATGCCATGCTGATAGCTATTAAGGACTACGGTTTTATTAGTGTGGTGGTGGCTGAAAAGATTTTTGTTTTAACCAGCGCTCTGACAATCTGTTATTTCATCAAGCTTTTCAGGGGAGTTTTCCTGGGTCCAGTGCCAGAAAAAATAGACAAAGATTACAAACTGCCTTTTTCTGTTAATGCAGTCCTTTCCACCTTTGCTTTGATTATAATTGCCATAGGCCTTTTCCCCAACTGGATCCTTGAGCGCATTTTGGTTCCGGCTGCCGAAAGGCTTGGTTATGAAGGTTATGCCATGGATCATCTTTACCACTTTAATTTCTTTGAATGGATGCCTCTCGAAGCAATGTTGATTGTTATAGTTCTGGCCATAATAATTTATGTGCCTGCTGCATACCGGGGCTGGTTCGACTGGAAGCCTCCCTGGTGGCTTTCTGTTTATGCCATAGTTTACCGCCCTTTTACCCATCGGTTGCTTGATTTTACCTGTCGCGCAGGAGTCCTGGTTGATTCTTCTGTTGATAGTGCTTACGATCGTTCAGGCAAAGCTGCCAGGACCTGGTGTAACTATGTCGGTAATGTTGATTCAGGGCTGGACCGGTTTTATGAAAAATCAAGCAAGGCTGCCCGTAAGTTGGCTGATAAATCAACTGATATGGATTCAAAACTTGACCAGTTTTATGAAAAATCAGGAAAGGCTGCCCGCAAGATGGCAGACAGATCCACTGATATGGATTCAGCATTAAATAAGGCTTATGAAAATACCGGCAAGGCGGCTAAAAAATTGGCCGACCAGACCTCAGATGCTGAACGTAAATTGGACGGTGTCTATGACCAGGCCGGCAAAAAAGCCCGGGAACAGGTTGAAAAAAGGTTTTCAGAGAAGAAAGAGAAAAAAGGGCGTTTCGATCCTGCAAAATGGTCTACGAAAAATTTAAGCTTTGACACCCTGTTGCTGGTCCTGGTCCTGGGAATTGTTTTGCTGGTTATATTTTATTTCGGACGTTCATTGTAGTATGATAGTGGAGGCTTTTATTGACTGCTAATAGCTCTAGTAACAAACAAAGTGCAAGAAACCAAAAACCGCGTAAAGTTACCGTTGCCGGTCTGATTATTCCGCTTCTTATTGTCCTTGGGCTGGTTGGCTTTACCATTTACCAGGGTTTTAACGACCATGATTTACATCAAGGATACAAGATGATGATGGATACTTCGGTCGAACTGCGCTTTAGCCCTGGCTCCATACCTGTAGAGCAGCTTGAAGAAGAGGTGTTTGCCGAAATTGACAGGCTTGAAAAGCTCTTTAGCCGCAGTATTGAAGGTAGTGACGTTAGCAAGGTCAATGAAGCAGCGGGCTTAAACCATGTTATAGTTAGCCCGGAGGTCTTACATGTAACAGAGAAAGCTGTTAGTTACGCTGAACTTACAGAGGGCAGTTTTGACCCGACCATTGCACCCCTGGTTGATCTATGGGGGTTCTATGGGCAGGAATATCGCGTACCGAATCCGGAAGAACTCGAAAGGATAGTCCCTTTTGTCGACTATACGGCCCTGGAAATCGACAGGGATGATGAGACATTGTTTTTGACCCAAAGTCAAATGGGACTTGAACTTGGTGGTATTGCCAAAGGTTTCATTGTTGATCAGGCCATGGGAGTTCTTAAAAAAGCAGATGTCGAGCATGCATTTATTAATGCGGGTGGGGATATCGGTTTAATTGGTTCAAATCCTGATGGTGAACCCTGGAGAATAGGTATTACAAACCCGAGAAAAACAGATCAAATAATTGCGGTGCTTTCAATTATAGATTGTTCTGTGGTCACATCGGGCGACTACGAACGCTCTTTTGAAGAAGAGGGCGAAAAATATCACCACATTCTTGATCCGGAAACCGGAATGCCTGCTGACGAACTGGCCAGCGTTACGATTGTAGCCGATACAACCCTAATTGCCGACGTTCTCTCTACAGCAGTTTTTGTTTTAGGCCCACAGCAAGGACTACAGCTAATAGAAGATCTGGATGAGGCAGAAGGTGTATTGATTACTCCCGATTTGGAAGTATTGGTTAGCAGCGGCCTGAAAGATAAGGTTGAAATTGATGAGCAATAATATATAGCTAATCTTTGCTCAGCCAGTTGAAGAAAACTATGCTCGCTGATCGTTTAGGCTGGAACTGCAACGGCTTAGCTTCAGCCTTTCGCCTGGGTTGCCCTCGCGATGGGCTCATCCGGAGCCCTCGCTCGGTGGCCGACCTCCTGTCGACCAACCCGCTCCAGGACTTGCTTTGCCGGCAGTTCCATGCCTTCACTTTACGCTCGCGTCAGTTTTCTTAAACTGGCATGCTGATATAAAACTAAATAGACTAATGCTATGTTACAATTTAAAAAGTATCTTTAATCTTTATGATACAGATTGGTTTGAAGAAAGGAATAAATCGTGCAACCTACAACCTTAAAGATGCGTAACCGCTTAAACTACTTAACTTACCTTGCAGTCCTGATTACCTTTGCCGTTGTTATCCATACCGTTGAAGCGGCCCTGCCCCTGCCGATGCCGGTGCCTGGTGTCAGGCTGGGTCTGGCTAATGTAATCACCATTCTTGCCCTGGTTTTGTTTGGTTTACGCAGCGGACTATTAATTGCAGTTGTCCGTTCAATTCTTGGCAGCCTGTTCATCGGGGGACTTTTTGGTTTCGGTTTCTGGCTTAGTATTACAGCCGGTGTAACAAGCTGCCTGGTCATGGGCCTGGTGCTGGTTTTTCAAAAGCGAGGCCTGGTCAGCTTAGTTTCGGTCAGTGTTATCGGGGCGGCTGCACATAACTTGACTCAACTGGGGATGGCCAGCCTGATCATTGCCAATCCCGATCTTTTAAGGGGCTACTATCCCCTGCTATTGCTGCTATCCATACCGACCGGGCTTTTTACTGGTATTACAGCGCACTACCTGGAAGACGTTACCAGGAGGATGATTATTAAATCCGGTCCGGGGGCAGGACAATGAACTTGATCCTGGCATCAGCTTCACCTCGTCGTGCAGAACTATTACGCCAGGTTGGCATCTCCTATCAAGTAATTAAACCTGAACTTGAGGAAAAGCCTGAAATGGGGAAGAAGCCCTGGGATATTGCCCTGACCCTGGCCGAGGATAAAGCGCGAGTTGTTGCGCAGAAGCTAGAACGGGGCGTTGTTCTGGCGGCAGATACCCTGGTTGTGTACCAGGGAGAGTTGATGGGCAAACCGGTTGATAAAGACGATGCCCGGCGTATGCTGCGTTTGCTGGGTGGCAGCAGGCATGAGGTTATAACCGGCCTGGTTTTAATTGATGCTGCTTCCGGGCTGATGGAGAAAGATTACTCAAAAACCACGGTCTGGATGAAAAATTTATCTGAAGTTGAAATTAATGATTATGTAGAAGGAGGTGAACCGCTGGATAAAGCTGGAGCATACGGTATCCAGGGAATTGCGGCCCTTTTCGTGGAAAGGATAGAGGGCTGTTATTTTAACGTGGTTGGTCTGCCTTTAAGTTTACTCTACGATATGATGCAGGAATTGCAGTTTGCGATGCAGCAAAAGTCGAAAGGATGAAGAATATGCAAGATGAAGCAATTATGATTAGAGATTTGCCACTTGAGGAGAGGCCGAGAGAGAAACTAAAAGCTTTGGGTGCCGGTGCGCTTTCCAATGCTGAATTGCTGGCGATTTTACTTCGTTCCGGCAGCAGAAGTGAATCAGCGGTGCAGATGGCAAGCAGGATCCTGGCCAGGGTAGGTAGCCTAAGGAACCTGCCTGACCTGTCATTGGAAGAGTTGCAGGAGAATAAAGGCATAGGGCCTGATAAAGCTGTTACAATTAAAGCTGCCCTGGAACTGGGCTCCCGGCTGGCTACCACGCCACGTCAGCTGGCGGAAAGTATAGTTACCCCGGGACAGGCAGCAGATCTTTTCATGGAAGAGCTTCGCTATAAAAAGAAAGAATATTTTAAGATTTTACTGTTAAATACCAAGAATCATATAATATCAAAAGAAGAAATTTCTGTTGGCAGTCTTAGCGCATCCATAGTCCATCCCCGGGAAATCTTTAATATCCCCTTGCGTAAAAGCGCTGCCTCTATTATCCTTTTTCATAATCATCCCAGTGGTGATCCCACACCGAGCCAGCAGGATCTGGAGGTAACCAGGCGCCTGGTCGATGCAGGAAATATTCTGGGGGTAACTGTGCGTGACCATATAGTTATCGGCGATGGCTGTTTCTTTAGTTTTCGCGAGAAGGGCCTTATCTAAGAGGCTCTTACCAGTACAGGAACTATATGGTATTATATTTATTAGTATATAGAAAAAATATTTGACCAAATCAAATAGTGACCCGGATAATGAATATCATGGAATATGGCTCAGTAGATACGAATTAATTTATAATATGGAGATTTCAATGCCAGTTGACGAATGTATATTAAATAAGATCCTGGGTAAAGTGCAGAAACCGGCCCGTTACCTTGGCAATGAATGGAATTCCTGCCATAAAGATCACGGGCAGGTGAAACTGAAAACTGCTTTTGCCTTTCCTGACCTCTACGAAGTAGGAATGTCCAATCAGGGTCTGAAAATTTTATATGACAGCGTTAATAGTAATCCTGAGCTACTTATGGAACGGGTTTTTGCTCCGGCTGCTGACATGGAAGATTTGCTGCGTGAGTACGATATGCCTCTTTTTGCCCTGGAGAGCCGGGAAGCGGTTGGCAATTTTGATCTTATCGGTTTTTCTTTGCAATACGAGCTTAGTTTCACCAACGTTATTAACATGCTTGATTTATCCGGAATACCTTTGTACAGTGATAAGCGTGATGAGCAGGATCCCCTGATTATCGGTGGAGGGCCCTGTGTTTATAATCCTGAGCCGCTGGCTCCATTTTTCGATTTTTTCGTGGTTGGCGAAGCCGAAGAAGTTTTACCGGATATACTTTCCGAAATTGCATCACTAAAAGCTAAGGGCATGAACAAAGGAGACCTACTGGTTGAACTCTCAACCCATGATGGTATTTATGTGCCTTCATTCTACCAGCCGGTATATGATTATGGTATTTTGCAGGGGTTAAAAAAACTTGAACCCCGGGCCCCGGATTCAATTAAAAAAAGATATGTTGAAGACCTGGATCGGGCTCCTTATCCAACAGCTCCGGTTATTTCTTATATTGAAACAATCCATGACCGTGCTGTAGTTGAACTGTTTCGCGGCTGTGCCCGGGGCTGCCGCTTTTGTCAGGCCGGTTATACTTTCAGGCCGGTCCGCAGGCGCAGCCAGGAGTCCGTTGTTAATACAGCAAGGCAGATCATCGATGCGACAGGTTATGATGAAATTGCTCTTTCTTCTCTTAGCAGCACTGACTATCCGGATTTGGAGCTGCTGATAAATCAATTTGACACTGTTTTCCCCAATGGCAGAGTTAAATGCAGTTTACCTTCACTTCGGCTTGATTCATATTCTGTTAAACTGGCAGATCAAATACATCATGGTCGCCGCAGCAGCCTTACTTTTGCCCCTGAAGCGGCAACGGAACGTTTGCGAAAAGTTATAAAGAAAAACATTTCAGAAGAGGATATTTTTAAAGCACTGGAAGATGCGGTTAAAGCGGGCTGGCAGGGTTTCAAGCTTTACTTCATGATCGGTTTGCCCACCGAAAAGGACGAAGATGTAGAGGCAATTCCTGAACTATGCCGCAGGATCAGGAAGTATTTTAAAAAACAGGAGGGTAGAAGTTTAAAAATTTCAGTTTCTGTTTCCACATTTGTACCGAAAGCGCATACCCCTTTTCAATGGGAGCCACAGTTGCCTGTTGATCAGGTGGTCAGGCGCCAGGAGATATTAAAGAAAGGCTTTAGCAATATGCCCGGTTTTGATTACAGCTGGCACGATGCGAAGACCAGCATGCTTGAGGCTGTATATGCACGCGGTGACCGCAGGCTCGCCCCGGTGCTGGAGAGGGCCTGGCAGCTGGGATGCCGCTTTGACGGATGGTCCGAGCACTTTTCTTTTGACAACTGGAAAAAAGCTTTTCATGATACAGGCATAGATCCTGAAACCTTTGCATATCAGCAGTTTAAATACGATCAACCCCTGCCGTGGGATCATATTAACTGCGGCGTTAAAAAAGAAATATTTGTTAGTGAACACCACAAGGCTATGCAAATTGATGCTGAGGAAGGAGGGGCAGATGGAACGTTTGAGCTTTAGCTTTGCCCGGAAGCCTGATCTGGCCTACATTTCACACCTTGATATGATGCGTCTTTTGCTGCGGGCTTTACGCAGAAGCGGGTTACCCATTGCTTACAGCCAGGGCTACAATCCACACCCTCGTTTAACCCTGGCCCTGCCCCTGCCGCTTGGTGTTACTGCTTCGGAAGAATATGGAGAAGTATTTTTTTCTGAACCTGTCGGACCTGAAATATTTTTAGAAAAGCTTCGCCGGCAGCTGCCTCCGGCGCTGGAGCTAACCGGAGCATTCATTCGAAAGCCTGAACTGCCGCCCCTGGCGGCTGAGGTTAACGCTGCACTATACCGTGTATTCATAGAAACATATATAAATCAGGGAATATTCTTTCAGGAATTAAATTCTGCTCTTAAAAGCTTGCTGAATAAAGAAGAAATATTGATGGAGCGAAAAAATAAAAAAAAGAAGGTTACCTATAAAAACGTTCGCCCTTATATTTTCAAGGCGAATCTTAAAGAGGAAGAAAAGAATACTCTGGAGTTAAGCCTGCTTTTAAAAGCGGGCAGCAGCGGGGGAGTATCTCCTTTTCTTATTATTGAGGAGCTGCAGGCTGGATCAACACTCAAGTTAGCTGATAATGGGCTTTGGAGGGTTCACCGTCAAAAGCTTTACAAGGGTCCGGAAGAAGCCCTGCAGCCTCTACCCGAAGGGATGTGAGTATCTAATAATGGATAAAAAAATAATTGTTAATTGCGATAACCGGGCTACCCGTGTAGCTCTCCTGGAACAAGGCAAGCTGGTTGAAATGGATATTGAAAGGCCCCTGCAGCATAGAGTGGTTGGCAACCTGTATAAAGGGATTGTCGCTAATGTTCTGCCGGGAATGCAGGCGGCGTTTATTGATATTGGACTGGAAAAAAATGCATTTTTATATGTTGACGATATTTTTACTGACTGGGATGATGAAAGCCCCCCGCCGGCCCGCAGTCCGATCGAAAAATTATTAAAGGCCGGCGAAGAGATTATGGTCCAGGTAATAAAGGAGCCTTATGGCAGTAAGGGTGCCAGGGTGACCGGGCAGATTACCATTCCCGGGCGCTACCTCGTACTTGTCCCCGGAGCCGACTATATCGGGGTATCGAGACGGATTGAAAGCCAGGCTGAAAGGGATCGCCTGCGCAGGGAAGTAGAAAAGTTAAAACCCGAAGATTTAGGTCTGATCGTACGAACAGTTGCTGAAGGGGTCGAATCAAAGGTTATGGAGCAGGATCTGCAATTCCTGGTTCAGCTCTGGAATCGCATTTCTTCCCGTTTTGAGCAAAAAGCAGCACCGGCTATCCTGTACCAGGATCTTTCCCTGACCTGCCGTATAGCCCGTGATCTTTTTGTAGAAGAATTTTCCAGTTTTTTAATTGATAATGAGCATGAATATGATAAAGTGCGGGAAATTGTCGAATATATCTCGCCTCACCTGGTTCCCAAGGTTAAGTATTATAAAGAAAAAGAACCTATTTTTGAACGTTACGGGGTTGATGTTGAGCTGGAAAAAGCCCTGGCCCGCCAGGTCTGGCTAAAAAGCGGGGGGTACCTGGTATTTGATGAAGCGGAAGCTTTAACCGTGGTCGATGTAAATACCGGCCGCTATATCGGGCGGCGCAACCTGGCCGACACTATCCTCAAGACCAATCTTGAGGCAGCAGAAGAAATTGCCCGCCAGGTCCGCCTGCGTGATATAGGTGGTATCATAATTGTTGATTTTATTGATATGAGTATCGAAGAGCACAGGCGCAAGGTAATCGACAAGTTAAATTCTGTGATCAAAAATGATCGAACGAAGACTTATGTTCTCGGATTAACGAACCTCGGCCTGGTAGAAATGACCAGGAAAAAAGTTCGCCAGGATCTATCTGAGTATCTGCAGCAGCCCTGCCCTTACTGTGGAGGATCGGGCCGGGTGCTTACGCCAATAGTGGTAAGTACCAGGATCGAAAGTGAACTTAAAGAAGAATTGAAAAAAGAGCGCAGCAAGGCGGTCCTGGTTGAAATGCATCAAGAAGTAGCAGCCATTATTATCGGCAGCGGTGGAGGCAACCTTAAAAAACTTGAAGACGAGTTAAAGAGAAAAATCTTTATCAGGGGGACCGAGGATATGCACATAGAACATTACCGCATAGTGGCCAGGGGCAGCCAGAAAGAAATCCAGGCTTTGGCGCTGCCGGTTAAAGCAGGGGATGTTTTGGACTTAACCATTGAAGAGCCCCACTCAACCAACCCCAGCCACGGTATTGCCAGGATCCAGGGCTATGTAATTAACGTTGAAGGAGCCGGTGACAGAGCCGGTCAGTCAGTGCAGGTCGAAGTAAAAGAGGTAAACCGCACCTATGCGAGGGCGGTTATGAAATCAAAGTGAGTTAATAGATCATCCGCCCTTCAACGTAAAGGCGGGTTTTTTCCTGATCGGGGTTGGTAAATATTTTTTCAGCCGACCCCATTTCCACTATTTTACCTTTATCTAAAAAGATCACCTCATCGGCGATACGCCGGGCCTGGAAAACATTATGGGTAACCATTATTACAGTAATGTTTTTATCCCGATTCATCTGGCGAATCATATTTTCGATTAACTCAATATTGCCCGGGTCAAGGTTAGCTGTCGGTTCATCTAACAGTAACAGTTCAGGATCAAAAGCTACAGCCCTGGCAATAGCTACCCGCTGGGCTTCACCACCCGAAAGTGTGTCCGCTCTCCGGTAAGCCAAGCTTTGCATGCCGACCTGTTCGAGCAAACGGTTAACTTTTAGTTCTATAGCTTTTCGGCTGTAATTTCGGGCTTTTAAACCATAAGCAACGTTATTCCAAACGCTGTCTCTGAAAAGCAGGGTTTTTTGGAATACCAGGGCCATTTTGCGCTGAAGTTCAAGGCGCCTGTTACTGTTTGCCGGAACCGGATTGCCGTGTATAAATAGGTGGCCGCTGTCGGGCCTGGTTAGCATGTTAATAATTCTCAGCAGGGTGCTTTTTCCAGCTCCACTTGGGCCGATTAGGCCGTATATTTTCCCTGCCTGTATAGACAGGGAATCAATGCTTAATACTTCCTGGTCATAATACTTTTTAATCTCCTGTAGTCTTACCTGGGGGTTATAAGTATTAATTGCTGCGCGCCCCTCTCTGGATGTTATATAAAAATGAGTTAATAAAGAAGGAAAGAATGAGCAGGATCAGGCCCAGTCCAATGGCCAATTCAAAATTTCCTCTCCTGGTTTCAAGAACAATAGCTGTTGTCATAACCCTGGTTTGCCCGGCAATATTACCACCAACAATCATAACGGCACCTACCTCGGCAATAATTCTTCCAAAGCCAGTTATAATGGCACCGAGAATTGTTATGCGCGATTCTTTTATTACCGTCCAGGTAATTAACCCCGGGCCGGCTCCCAGTGAAAGGGCCGTTTCCACCACGTCTTTACCACGGGAACGGACCCCGACCATGGTTAAGCCGGCGATGATAGGCGTGGCCAGGCTAATCTGGGCTATAATCATGGCAGTGGGAGTGTAGATCAAACCCAAAATTCCGAAAGGACCCATCCGCGAAAGCAGTAAATAAATTAAAAGGCCTGCTACAACTGGAGGAGTGCCCATCAGGGTGAAAATCAACTTACTGGCCAGCCGGGTTTTCTTTTCCGATTTCAAACCAAGCAGGGTACCCAGGGGTACTCCAATTAAGGTTCCGATAATTATCGAAAGACCTGATATGCGCAGCGACAAAAAAACTATTTGCAGCAGGTCTGCATCCAGGGAGATAATTAAACGGAAAGCTTCAAAAATTCCTTCACTGAGTTGAGACAAACAATAACCTCCGCTTAGGGCCCTTTATACTTTAGTCCAATTCAATATCAGTAAAAAAAAGTTCTGTGCCGTTTACTTCATAAGACTCAATTAATTCCCGACCAGTTTCTGATATCAAGAAGTTAATATATTCCATGGCATATTCGTAATTCACATGGGGATGCCTGGAAGGATTAACAGCCATTATGCCATAGTAATTATAGAGAGCAGGATCGCCTTCGTACAGATTTACCAGCTCGAGGCCGGCCCTGGTTGCTTCAAAAGTGCCCCTGTCTGACAGGGTATAGCCTAAAACCTCATTAGCAAAGCGCAGGGTATCGCCCATGCCCTGCCCGATAGAATAATACCAGTCCCGGCCCTTGGTTTCAACTCCTGTTTCATTCCACAAACTTTCTTCCATTCTGTGGGTGCCTGAGTCATCACCGCGGGATACAAATTTGCTGCTTGATTCGGCGATCATAATGCATGCTTCCTTTGCACTTAAAGCTGCCTGGATACCGGCAGGGTCAGATTCCGGTCCGACGATAATAAAATCGTTATACATTAAATCGTGACGGTTTACAAAATAGCCTTCTTCAACCATGGCCAGCTCAGTATCACGATCATGAACCAGCAGCAGGTCAACATCACCACGCCGGCCGGTTTCCAGGGCTGCCCCGGTACCTTGTGATATCACTCGGACCGCGATGCCGGCTTGTTCTGTGAATACAGGGTTTACAAAGTCAAGCAATCCTGAATCATAGGTGCTGGTTGTTGTAGCCAGACGGATATACTTTTCCTCTTCGGGAAGGTTTTGATCGGACTCAGTTTCTTCACTGCCGCATCCGGCCAGCAGTAATAATGAAAATATAATGATAGGAAGTAATAACAAATGTAACTGTATTTGCTTAAGGTATTTTCTTAGTCTCATCTTATATGTGTCCATTCAGAATATATTTATGGTAATTGTTTAGCCTGCTTAGTTCTTATTGATGAAAATTAAAAAATCGCCATTTCCCGTTTGGAATAAGCGATAAACTCATTTACTTGCCTGGCCTTCTTTCCGCAACGGGAGGCACGGCCGTTTCCAGCCGGACCCTAACGTCCATTCACCATAGTGGCATACATGTCACCTTAGATGTAAATGGATCGAAGGAAATAAATATTCAATTTTAATTTCACGTGCATTTTATAACAAGCCGTAACCCCTGTCAAGAAAAATTCTGGTCAAAATTCTGACCTAGGTTATGGGTGTGGAGTTGTTGCAAAATAGTTTGAATTAAGACATAATTGATTCAGGGGGTGAGGCAGGGATGCAGAAAAATCTCTTAAAAGCAATATTACGCAGTTTTAAGGGTGGGGCCTTTGCCGTAACTTACTGGGACGGGCAGACAGAAATTTTCGGAGATGACAGCACTATTGAACCGCCGGTGCGGATTATCTTTAAAGAAGAGCTTAATTTTAAAGAAATGCTGCTCGATCCTGTAATGCAATTTGGTGAGGCCTACCTGGATCAAAAAATCGATTTTGATGGGGATCTGCATTACCTGTTCAGGCTCCTGATAAAGAACGAGCATCTTTTCAGGGAAGGTGGTTTTAAGGACGGTTTATTTCAACGTTTCATGAAATACCGGGCTGCTTCACCTTTAGAGCTAAAACAGGATAATGCCTGGTGGCAATATGATCTTGGCACTGATTTTTACAAGCTATGGCTTGATAAGACCATGAGTTATTCTTGCGCATACTTTAAAGATCCAGGTGACAGCCTGGAGCAGGCACAGCTGCAAAAAATTGATTATACCCTGAAAAAGCTAAATTTAAAGGAAGGAGAAACCCTGCTTGATATCGGCTGCGGCTGGGGCTGGCTGATTATCAGGGCAGCGCAGAAATACGGAGTTAAGGCGCTTGGTATCACCATGAGCACTGAGCAGGAGGAAGAGACCAGTCGGCGGATTGAGGAAGAAGGCTTGCAAGACAGAGTGCAGGTACGCCTGGCTGATTACCGCGACCTGGCAGTAGAGAAGCTTACCTTTGATAAAATAGTCAGTCTGGGCATGTTGAAGCATGTGGGCAAGGAATTTATACCTGTCTATTTTTCCAGCCTGCAAAAGATACTGAAGCCACAGGGGCTTTCCCTGCTGCATACGGTGACCAGGCCTTTCGAGTCACCGCCTATGCCATGGATGGAGAAGTATATCTTCCCCTGGGATTATGTGCCCTCGCTGCGCGAGGTGCTGTGGAACCTGCCCGAGTATTCCTTTCATATCATCGATATGGAAAGTCTGCGCCTGCACTATGCTATGACTACCCGCCGCTGGGCAGAAAACTTTGAGCAGGTAACTGACCAGGTTAGTGAAAAATACGGTGAACGCTTTGTCCGGCTATGGAGGCTGTACCTGGTAGGGCGGTCGGAGCTATTTTTAAGCAGCGGTTTAGATGTCCATCAAATATTATTCTGCCGGGACTGGTGTAATGAACTGCCGCTGACCAGGGAATACCTTTACCGCTAGATTTTTACTGTAGTTATTCTCTTGTTTGATTGACAAAGGCAGGGGTGCGTGTTAAAATCTGCAATAGATTTAATACCGCACGGAGAAGGTTGAAAATGCCCCGCAAAACCGGGCTACCAGCTTCGGCGAGTCCTTACGGGGGGTAGTTTGTTTATGTACGCAATTATTGAGACAGGCGGAAAGCAATACCGCGCAGAGGAAGGTAAAACCATTCGTGTGGAAAAGCTTCCGGAAGAAAAAGGCGAAGAAGTTAAGTTCGACCGAGTATTAATGCTAAATGATGGCCAGGAAACCCGGTTTGGCAAACCTTACCTTGACGGCTGCTCAGTTGAAGGGAAAATACTAAATACCGGGCGTGGAAAGAAAATTACCGTTTTCAAATTTAAAGCTAAGAAAAACTATCGCCGCAAGCAGGGGCACAGGCAGCCGTATACTGATGTATTAATTAATAAAATTAGCTCATAATTGGGCATGAAGGAGAGGTGTTATAAATGGCTCATAAAAAGGGAGTTGGCAGTTCACGTAATGGAAGAGATAGTAATGCCAAACGCCTTGGTGTAAAACGTTACGGTGGCCAGGAAGTTAAAGCGGGCAGTATTATAATCCGGCAGCGGGGCACAAAATTTCATCCCGGCTTGAATGTTGGTAAAGGCAGTGATGACACCCTCTTTGCCAAGGCTAATGGTCGCGTTGTTTTTGAATACGACAGCCGTGCAAAAAAACAGGTTAGTGTTTATCCTGAAGAGGCGGCAGTAGTTAGCTAGGTGCTATTTGGCCCGGGTCTTGAGGTCCGGGCTTTTGTTTATAATATCCTTTTATTAGGGCGACGCTGCAGGTGATCGTGGTCTAATGTTCGTAGACGAATTAGAGCTTTTAGTACGCGGAGGCCGTGGTGGAAATGGTGTAGTCTCCTTCCGGCGTGAAAAGTATGTGCCTAAGGGGGGCCCCGATGGTGGCGATGGTGGCGACGGCGGAAGTGTTTACCTGTGGGCAGACCCTTCAAAACACAGTTTCTTAGATCTGCGCTATAAGAAGTCGCTGAAAGCGACTGATGGCACGCATGGGCGGGGTAAAGACCGTCACGGCGCAGCCGGCGCAGATTTATTAGTTCCGGTACCCCTTGGGACTGTAGTGAGAGATTCGAACAAGAATATCATAGCCGATTTAATCTCGCCCAACCAGAAAGTACTGGTTGCAGCCGGCGGCAGGGGCGGAAAGGGAAATGCCCGCTTTGCTACTGCCCGACGCAGGGTCCCCCGTATTGCCGAAAAAGGATTGCCGGGCGATGAGAAAAATATCTATCTTGAGTTAAAGTTAATGGCCCAGGTCGGTTTAGTCGGCTTTCCAAATGCCGGTAAATCAACCTTGCTAGGGCGTATTACTGAAGCCAGGCCAAAAGTGGCTTCGTATCCCTTCACAACATTAACCCCTAATTTAGGCGTGGTAAAAGTTGATGACAGCAGCAGCCTTATTATTGCCGATCTGCCCGGCCTGATTGAAGGCGCTCATGAGGGTGCGGGATTGGGACACCGCTTTTTACGCCATGTAGAAAGAAATTTACTCNTNTTATTCCTGATCGATTTATCACCCGAAGCGCANCCTGATCCGGCGCAGGCCTACAGCTTGTTAAAGGATGAGCTCAGAAANTTCAGNCCTAAACTGGCAGACTATCCACGTGTTATTGTCGGCAATAAGATTGATCTAACCGATGCCGGTGAACAGTTAGAAGTGCTGCAAAAAGCAGTCAGTAGCAGCGAGGGCGAGGAAATAAAAGTCTTTGCCATATCTGCTGCAACCGGAGAAGGGGTAGAAGACCTGGTGCACTACCTTTTCAACCGTGTAACATTATTGGCAGAAGATAGGGCAGTCCGTGATGTGCAGGAAGAGGCGGTTTTTGGCCTGGTTGGAACAGAAGAGAAGCCCCTTCAGGTTAGCAGAGAGGGCGATGTTTTTGTTGTTTCCGGTACAGCAGTTGAAAAAATGGCTGCAAAGACCGATTTTGAAAGTGAAGATGCCCTGCTGCGCTTTCAAAATTACTGCAGGCGCAGCGGCGTTGATCAGCAGCTGAAAAAAATGGGGATCAAAGAAGGCGATACAGTGCGCATTGGTAATGAAGAATTTTACTACTACGAATAGTTGAGAAAGGGAGATAAAAGTGTTTTTTTTAGAATCCCGCAGCAATAAGTCCGGAGGTTTGAATATTGGTTTAATGGGCGGAACTTTTGATCCCATACACATGGGCCACCTGGTTACTGCCGAGGAGGCAAGGCAGCAGTTTGATCTTGATTATGTCATTTTTGTACCGGCGGGCATCCCTCCGCACAAAGATGAAGCTGCCATTTCACTGCCCGAGCACCGTTACCTGATGACATCACTGGCGGTTATGTCAAACCCGTCTTTTTTTGTATCCAGGATGGAGATAGATCAGGAGCAGCCCACCTATACTATTGACACTGTGAGACATTTTGCCTGCGGTAATGAGCCCGGTCCGGAGATTTTTTTCATTACCGGCGCTGATGCAATTCTTGAAATATTTACCTGGAAGGATTACGAGGATTTGCTGCGATTGTGCACTTTCATTGCCGTGTCGCGGCCCGGGTATTCTCTAGATCGCTTTTATGAATCATTAGATCGCAGCTGCCCCGATATGAGACATAAAGTGCACCTGCTGGAGATTCCTGCCCTGGCTGTTTCATCAACATTTATCAGGGAACGAGTAGCTTTAAGCAAGACTATAAAGTACTTAACTCCTGAACCGGTCGAACAATATATTAGAAAACATGGTCTGTATAAAAGCGGTGGCTAAGCTGGCTTTAATAACCTGCACTGGGTTATAATATAAATGGAGGTGAAAGTTTAAATGCAGAAGACTTTGTACGTGGGGAACATACCCTGGAGCACCAAGGAAGAAGAATTACAGCAATTCTTTTCCCAATATGGGGAAGTACTGGAGTGCCGGATTATCACAGAAAGAGCTACAGGGCGTTCCCGCGGCTACGGTTTTGTTGAAGTGAATGAAGAAAACATGGAAGATATGTTGGAAAAAACCAATGGTGCGGAACTGGAAGGGCGCAAACTGGTTGTCAACGAAGCTAAACCGCGTGAGCAGTAATAAATGAATTATACATCTCTAATGAAAGAAAAGCTGGATCACGAGCTATTCAGGCATTGTCTCGGAACAGCAAAAGCTGCGGCTGAACTGGCTGAGCGTTACGATGAAGATTCCGAAAAAGCCTACCTGGCAGGAATTGTCCATGATTACGCGAAATCTTTATCAGGGCGAGAACTGCTCGAAGTAGCTGATCAGATGCAGCTTCCTCTTGACTCTATAACCAGGCAGCAGCACAAATTGCTACATGCCCCGGTCGGGGCTGTATTGCTGGAGAAAGAGTTGGGAATCAGCGATCCGGAGATTTTAAAAGCTGTAGCATTTCATACTACCGGTCACGATAGAATGAGCACTTTCGAAAAAGTGCTTTACCTGGCAGACTATATCGAGGAAAACAGGCAGTTTGAAGGAGTGGAAAAAATCAGAAAGGCTGCTGAGAAGGATTTAGAACTGGCACTTTTGGCTGCTATTGATATGGCAATCCAATCAATTCTTGACAGGGGCCTGATGTTACATCCTAACTCGGTAGCTTTCAGAAATAGCCTGCTAAAAAAGCTGGCAGCAGAAAATAAACTTTAAATATGGAGGTGGTGCTGTTTGACACAGAGCCAGGCCAATGGTTCCCGTGAGTTGGCCTTATTTGCCGCGCAGCTGGCAGCGGAGAAAAAAGGGCATGATTTAAACCTGCTTGAAGTCGGACAGGTATCGATTGTTGCCGACTATTTTTTACTTGGCACGGGCAACTCGGCTGTCCAGGTTCATTCAATATGTGATCACCTGATAGAAAGCCTGAAAAAAGAAGGACATATTGCCTTACGTATTGAGGGATACCGGGAAGGCTGGTGGGTTGTACTAGATTATGGCGGACTGGTCATACATATCTTCCAGCCCGAGGCAAGGGCTTTTTATGATTTGGAAAGACTCTGGGCGGATGCCCCGAGGTTGACCATTGAAAGCAATGAAGACAGATATTTTGAATAATCAAGATATAGGATACAGGTGGTCGGACATTATGGTTAATGATGATTTTAAAAGAGTCTTAAATAAGGTAAGTGTGACTAAAACTAATCCTGCTGGTGAGGAATACACTTCCTTATCCCTGGCTGCTTCCAAAGAATTGGCAAAAAAAAATGGTTGCAGCAGACAACAGGTAGAGATTTACGCCCTGGAAAACGGGGTTGTCCCGGAAAGATACCAGCGCAGTACAGGGACTGTTGGCATAGAAGGCCAAATTAAGCTGCTTAAGGCAACTGTTGGAGTTGTTGGTGCCGGCGGGCTGGGTGGCTTTGTACTGGAGCTTTTAGCACGCATGGGCGTGGGCCGATTGCTGGTGGTTGATGATGATGTTTTCAGCGACAGTAACCTGAACAGGCAGTTATTGGCCCATGAGAAAAACCTGGATTTACCCAAGGCCGGAGCAGCCGAAAAGAGGATTTCTGAAATAAACGGGGCAGTGGCCGTAAAGGCTTACTGCCGTCGTGGTGAAAGCTCTAACCTTCCCCAGCTTTTTGAAGGTTGTGACCTGGTTATTGATTGCCTCGACAACCTCTCATCCCGTTATGACCTGGAAGAAGCCTGCAGAAAGCTTAATGTGATTATGATTCATGGCGCTATTGCCGGTTTTATGGGTCAGCTGGCTGTTATCAGGCCCGGGAAACCCCTGCTCGAATCTATCTATGGATCCAGATCTGAGAAAGCTGCAGACCGGGGAGCTGAGGTTACGCTGGGCAATCCGGCTACCACTCCGGCGATGCTGGCGTCCTGGCAGGCTAATGAAGCAGTTAAGTTACTGGCAGGCTTAGATGATGTCCTCCCCGATAATATAATGGTGATGATCGATTTGCAATCGGGCCATTTGCACCGGGTAGAAATTGGCTAAGTAAAACTAAATTATTGATGGCTTTTCATGCTCCGCAGTGAGCCGGGTGTTTTGTTAATAGCAATCCTGCAGCCTAAAGTGATACTTTGGCCGCTTATCCTATTGACAAGCCTGCCGGCCCTGCATATAATGTAAAATGTACTCGAGGTGACCATAGAAGATTCGATGAAGGGAAGCATTAAGCAGAATATTGCTATTTACAGAGAGCCGGTGTTAGGTGAAAAACCGGCAGGCAGAACTGCTGAACTCGTCCCGGAGATGCTGCGGTGAATTAACTTAGCCGCTGCCGTCTGACCGGCGATAACGGTTACAAGCGGGTAGCATAACGAGGGGCTGTGGCGCAGTGGGAGCGCGCTTCCTTGGCATGGAAGAGGCCGCGGGTTCAACTCCCGCCAGCTCCACCACA
>SL_8KL_010_SEDDRAFT_10000865_pt1 | contig 26477 bp, 25 predicted proteins | sample SodLakKL_010_SED_4_FD_11160 | JGI IMG/M metagenome (IMG submission 11160) | reverse complement strand
TGCCACGGACACGCCATATCCTGTTAATGCTCCCCGTGCAGATGGGTTCTATGGTTCTGCCTCTACAAGCGGAGCCTATATTTTATCCAAGTTGCGTATGGATCGTGATTGGTTTGGTCGAACTATGACCACTTACTATACATTATCATCTTACAACTTATAAACTTTGATATCGGCATTCATCCTCCACCTGAAGACGGAGGCATTCTGCCTGACCTTTATGTAATTAAAAATCATCTTTAGTCTAAATACTTTTGCATTATTATATTTTAATCCTTATATCCTTCACTAAAACTCAAATTTTTTAAGTGGCATCTCTATTTACCTAAATCGATACGCACATTAGAGTAAAGGCTTCCAGCTTTTCAAGGTTTTTCTCCACTCGTCAAATACCATGTAGAAATAAACGGTAATGGCTTCAGGATGCGGTCACGATATCCCTAGCACCATAGATTTCCTCGTTAAGGGAATTATTCATACTCTTCTGTCCTGACACTCTCCACCAAATTGGAGAACTTGGAGCTTTCCGATATCTCATCGATACTGTTATTATAGGCCAATTATATGAACTATCTTAATTAAACACCTATTTAAGTATAATTGTGAGTGGTTTTTTAAAATTAAAGTATAAAAATCTAAATTTAAGATAATGTCTTTTTGATGCTAAATCAAACATACTTCTACTTTTAATGCAAGATTTAAGTAAATTGGGAACCAGAAAAAAACAGCCACACAATTAAAAAATTCGAATTTGGAGATAAACGAAAAATGAAATTATTTATACCGGGGCCTGTAGAAGTTAGAGAGAGCCTGCTTAAAGAGATGAGTAAACCAATGATCGGTCACAGAAGTGTCGAATTCTCAGATTTATATACAAATGTTGTAGATAAAATAAAGAAAATTATGCAGACATCAAACAAAATATTCATATCGACTTCATCCTCTACTGGACTCATGGAATCTGCGATAAGAAACTGTACAAATGGTAATATATTAAATATTACAAATGGGGCATTTGGTGAAAGATGGCACGAAATTACGAAAAAAAATGGTAAAAACTGTGAGAAGCTTGAATTTGAATGGGGAACTCCCGTAGAGCCAAGCATTTTATCAAAAGAGCTAGATGAAAAAAAGTATGATGCAGTAACACTTGTACACAATGAATCTTCAACAGCACTAGAAAATCCTATAGAAGAAATTTCAGATGTAATACCTGAAGACACCTTATTTCTTGTAGATACTGTTAGCTCAATGGGAGGAGTTGATATACCCGTGGATGAAAATAATATTGACGTATGTCTCTTTGGGACACAAAAATGCATGGGGCTACCTCCGGGTCTTTCATTTTGCTCTGTAAGCAACAATGCAATAAAAAAATCAAAAAATGTTGGGAATAAAGGATATTATTTCAGTTTTTCTACATTTGAAAAATACAATAAAAAAAATCAAACCCCAACAACACCAAATATCTCTTTGATGTATGCTTTGAATAAACAATTAAATTATATATTACACGAAGAGGGGCTCAAGAAGCGATGGAAAAGACATAAAAGAATGGCCGAAATGGTAAGAGATTGGGCTAATGAGAATTTTTCTGTATATCCAAAAGAAGGCCATGAGTCAAATACATTAACTGCGATAGGAGATGTAGAAGAAGTAGATGTAAAATTACTTATAAATAAATTAAAAAAAGAAGGATACTTGATAAGTAATGGATACGGTAAGCTTGCAGGCGATACCTTCAGAATTGGCCATATGGCAGATAGGGGCCCCAGCGATTTGAAAAACTTGTTAAATAAAATTAATCAAATCTTGGAGATATAAAAGAATGAAAATAGGAGTGGCAGATACAACTTTTGCTAGATATGATATGGCATCTGAAGCGATACAAGAGTTAGAGAGAAATCTTTCTATCGAAATTGAAAGATATAGCGTACCAGGTATAAAAGATCTTCCTGTTGCATGCAAGAAACTCATAGAGGAAAAAAATGTTGATATAGTACTCGCTCTTGGAATGCCTGGAGATGAGGAGATTGATAAAAGATGTGCAGATCAAGCATCTAAGGGTATTATAGAGACTCAGTTAATGACCAACACACATATCATAGAGGTCTTCGTTCATGAAGACGAAGCTAGTACAAAAGAGGAGCTTAAAAACCTAGCAATCAAGAGGTCTAGATCACATGCCAAAAACGTGGTAAAATTATTAACCAAACCTGAACAATTACAAAAGGAGGCGGGAACAGGTAAAAGGGAGGGGGGACCCGATGCAAGACCGCTTTAAATATGGAGGTTAAAAATTTGAAGGTAAATCTTGGATTTGTAATATCTGAATTTAATATTGAGATAACTCAAAGCATGAAAGAACTAGCAACAAGACATGCCAACTTTTTAGAGGCTGAAGTTTTAGAAGAAATATTTGTTCCAGGAGTCTTCGATATGCCGCTTGGTGTTAAAAAATTACTCGAGAAAGATGATATTGATGCTGTAGTTACAATTGGATGTATTATAAAAGGTCAAACAGACCATGACCAAGTAATAGCTTCCCAATACTCACGTAAGATAGTGGATCTTTCCTTAAAATACGATAAACCTGTTTCTTTAGGTGTAAGTGGACCTAACCAAACCAGAGTTGAGGCTGAGCAAAGGGTGGATTATGCTAAGCGAGCTGTAGAATCAGCTGTAAAAATGTCAAAGAAGGATTTATAATGTCGAAATTCTCCAATAGAGTTTCCCGTATAAATCCCTCTGCAACTTTGAAAATAGCAGACATGGCAAGGAGTCTAAAGGAAGAAGGTAAAGACATAATATCACTTAGCGTAGGTGAGCCAGATTTAGATACTCCCTCACATATAAAAGCTTGCGCTAAAAATGCCCTTGATGAGGGATTCATTCATTACACAAACACTAAAGGAATAACGGAATTGAAAAATAAAATTTCAGAAAAATTCAGATATGATAATGATATACAAGCAAATATGGATGAGATAATAGTCACTCCTGGTTCCAAATTTTCCATATTCTTAGTATGTCAGTCCCTTATTGATACGGATGATTCTTCTATTATATTAGATCCTTCCTGGGTAACATATAGCGAGAGTATAAAGATGGCAGAAGGAAAAGTAGTTCGGTGTCCAACCAACGAAAAAATAGGAATAAATACTGAAAGATTCAAAGATATAGTAGAAAGAACAGAAGGAATAAAACTTGCAATAATAAATAGCCCATGTAATCCGAGCGGAAGAGTTTATAAAAAAGAGAAACTTAGATCCATTGCTGAAATCTGCTTAGATAATGACATATACGTCTTATCAGATGAGGTATATGAAAAAATCATATATGAGGGTGAACATTATAGCCCAGGTTCAGAGTATTCAAACGTTATAACAGTAAACGGATTTTCTAAAGCCTACTCAATGACAGGATGGAGAGTCGGTTACGTAACAGGCCCCCGAGATATAATAAATGAGATGGCGAAGATACAGCAACATTCAGTAAGTTGTGCAAATTCTTTTGCTCAAAAAGGAGCTTTTTGCGCATTAAATTCCGATAAATCCAATCAGATTCTCAAGGAAAGGCTTGAAAAATTTAAAGAAAGAAGGGATATACTGATGGAGGGTTTTGATTCAATTGAAGGTATAGACTATGTTAAACCAGAAGGGACTTTTTACATGTTCCCTAATTGTGGCGGAGAGTCGGTAAAAGTAGCTGAAAAATTATTGAAAGAATTCCATGTAGCTGTTACTCCTGGATCAGCATTCGGGGAACTTGGAGAAGGGCACTTAAGAGTTTCCTTTGCAAATTCAAAAGAGAGAATTCGAGAGGCAATATCCAGAATGGAGGGCGCATTTCCGATGGAGATGTAACATCCCTCCCTCCCTAAAGGAAGGAGTCTTATCCCTGAATCAAGATAAAAATACGATAAAAAGATGAGAATTCAAAAGGAAATGAATTATAAATAAAATAAATCTGATCCCTATGAATGCTCATCTAGAATCTTTTTGATTATTTTACTAGAGCTACAATACTTACAATCTTTATATTCCGAGATTCTTCTCACATCCACATCTATATTTTCTATCTTCATTTTCTTCTCGAGTTCAGTTGGGTCCCACTTCTGGTCTGCACCCAATGCAAGTACATCAGGTTTTAATTTTCTGACAGGCTTAAACATATCATTTTTACTTCCTAAAATCGCTCTATCGACAGGCTTCAAAGATTCAACAACTTTCTTTCTTTGCTCCTCAGGTATTATCGGCTTTCTTTTCTTATTAGAATCTCTAGCGATAATAACTGTAAGTTCATCTCCAAGCTGTGCAGCACTTTCTAGATAATAGATATGGCCTGGATGTATTATTTCAAATGTTCCAGTAGCTAACACTTTCAACATATCTAAACAACTCTCAAAGTTTTAATCATATTCATCTACAAACTCCGGAAAGTCTTTCTTTATACGTTCCAGCTCCTCACTCCATAGATCTGATTCATTATTTTTCGATTCGAGTACTTCTAATTCAATCTTTTTTCCATTTTTACCATAACAGACCCAGTCTCCTTCTCTATATGGGTGAAAAACTATTAAATGGTATCTACCATTTTGAGAAAACATTTCCATATCAACTTCAGAAGGATTGGGATTACCAGAAGGGTGGCTGTGTACAGATCCTACTGTCCCCATTTTTACAGGTAACCTATCTATCCTTATCATTGCACTTTTTTCAGAGGTAACGGTTCCGGGAGCAAAAATAACATCCTTTATAAATTCATCTTCTGCTCTCAAAAGACCAACCATCTCCTTTGGGTGGGAAGACTTACAAATTTCTAATATAAATTCTAAGGTTGATTTTTCGATTCCAGATATTTTTCTCATTTTTTCCTCATAACTTTATTAAAATATTAAATATCTTGCACCTGGTATATTATATTGGTTGATTATCTAAAAAATTAAACTTAAAAGTCCAGATTTTTAAAGAGTGTTCTATTCAAATTTGGGTGCTTGAATTTTTTTTATAATTTTTCTCTAAAAATTGAGAAATATTCTGTATAATCTATATTGAACAAAACTTCAGACAAATACCTTATAATGATCATAATAATGTGACATCTTTTCCAACCTGGAAGATATAGATTTTAAAGGAGTTTGATGTATAATTCAATTAACCTTTTTTATCATCAAATATAAAATTAAACTCAGATTTTGAATTCACGTTAATTAAGGAAAGGAGAAAATACGAAAGGCTAGGAAAAATAAATTAGGCTGGGAAAAGAACTGTAGGTTGTTCTAATGTCTAATCGATCATTTGGCCTTGGAGGATACTTTAGTAGGTTATTATCTTATGTAATAGACAATATAATTTTATACATAATAAGTATCTTAATCGAGATATTACTATTTTTCCAATTAGCAATGCCTATACCAATAGTACCAGCAATAGGAGAACACATACTTTCTACAATTGCCATGTTTATAGGAGTGATTTACTTTACATTCTTCTTTGGGAAAGGGGCAACTCCGGGTATGAGAATTATGAATCTTGAGCTAATAAAAGAAAGCGGAGTTTCTCCTACCTACTTAACAGGCTTTGTAAGATATATAGGAATGCTGGTTTCTGCTTTCGTCTTTTTCTTGGGTTATATATGGATACTTATTGATGGAAGTAACCAGGGATGGCACGACAAACTTGCTGGAACTTACATCGTTAAAGAGAAGAAATGAGACCAATTCTTAATATATAATATAGAAATAATTTTAAAGAATAGAGAATATAAAGTTTATTCCTCTTTAGTTTTCAATTAAAAAAGCCAATCCTTTAGATAAAAGATTAAAAAACTTGAGATTTTAGAAATATATATTTCGAATCTAGAGCTTATATAATTAAAAAATATTTAAAAAGCAGAATAAATCTAAAATAGAGAAATAAAAAATTTAGAGAATGTATAGGTAATGTTGTTAGAGAATATGATAGTGAATCCTATTCCAGACTCGCCTGCCTCTATAATAAACAAAGAACTTGTGCTGGCAGATCTACATATAGGTATAAAAAAATCTTATGAGGAAAGAGGTATAAGGATACCGAGTCAAACAGAAGAAATTTTAAAAAGAATAGAAAGGATAACCAGAAAAAATAATATAGACTCAATAACATTGTTAGGAGATGTAAAAAACGAGATACCGAAGATTTCATGGCAGGAACGAGATGAAATCCCAAAATTTCTTGAAAAAATTTCAGACTTTGGAAATGTAAAGATAATTCCAGGAAACCATGATGGGAATATTGATAAGCTAATTCCGAATCAAAGGCGTGAAAAGTTTAATCTGTACGGAACCAGAGGTTTCGTAAATTCAGAAAAAGATGTTGGTTTCGTTCATGGACACACGTGGCCTAACCCGGATATCTTCAAATCCTCAAAAATTTTAATGGGCCATAGTCATCCTATTATCGAATTCTCGGATAAGCTTTCCAGTAAATATAGAGAAAAATGTTGGATAAAAATGCCATTAAAGAGAGGGCGGCTGGAAGATGTATACGGTGAAAAGATAGAGTGGGGGGATCCAGAAATTATTATCCAACCAGCCTTTAGTAACCTAGTTGGTGGGTCTCCTTTCAATAGTTCAAGGAATTCACTCCTTGGCCCTGTATTTAATTCTGGATCTGCTATTTTAGATGAGGCTGAAATTTATTTACTCGATGGCACTTATTTAGGTAATAGTGGAAATCTTCCTACTATTGAAGGCCATCAAAATAAAAAATGAATTTAAAAATTGTAACTTATAAAGATGAGATTGCTTATTTCAACAAAAAATGATTACACAACTATTGTATGATCAATATCAAATCTATTGTTGAAGAAAAACAAAAAAAGGACTAGATAGGCTATATGTCAGTATTTAAAGTTTTAGACAAAGATTTAAGAAAGATAATAAAGGAAAAGGGGTTTGATCATGCAACATTGCCTCAACAAGAGGCAATACCTGAAATTATAAAAGGTAAAAATGTTCTTTTAATAAGTCCTACGGGTTCAGGAAAAACTGAGGCCATTGTCCTCCCAGTCCTAAACAAAATTCGAGATATGGATAAGGGAATTTCTGCCCTTTATATAACTCCACTGAGGGCACTTAATAGAGATATGCTACACAGACTAAAATGGTGGGGCGATAAACTCGATATAGATGTCCAAGTACGTCACGGAGATACCAGTAAAACTCAAAGAAGAAAGCAATCCCAAAACCCTCCTGATTTTCTTATCACTACTCCTGAGACCGTCCAGGCAATACTTCCAGGTTCCCGGATGAGGAAACATCTCTCAAATACTAACCATGTCATTGTAGATGAGATACATGATATATCAGATTCAAAAAGGGGTACTCAACTTTGTATAGCACTTGAAAGGTTAAGCGAAATAGCAGGAGGTTTCCAAAGACTGGGTTTATCAGCCACTATAGGTAACCCTAAGGAAGTTTCTAATTTCCTCGTAGGAAAACAAGATTGTTCTATAATTGATTCAGATAGCTCCAAATCATTTAAATTTTCTATAGAAAGCCCTAATCCTAACAAAGAGACATATAAGATCCAAAAGAAGACTATGCTTAACAAAAAAATGGCTGCACAGGTTTCTCGTATACTAAATCTCATTTCTACACATGAATCAACACTTATATTTGTAAATACTAGAGAATTAGCAGAGATATTAGCATCAAGATTTAACCTCCTAAATGTAGATGTCGGTGTGCATCATGGATCTATTTCCAAGAACGATAGAATAAATGCAGAGAAAAGGTTTAAAAACGGCGAATTAGATGCCTTGATATGTACTTCATCAATGGAGCTTGGTATTGATATCGGGCGTATCGATTTAGTTATACAATTTAATTCACCAAGACAGGTCTTCAGAATGCTACAACGTATTGGGAGGTCAGGGCATCTTGTAGGGCAGGAATCTAAAGGACTGGTTATTGCTTCTAATCCGGATGAAATTTTAGAATCAGCTTCGATAATTCACAAAGGTAAGGAAGGAGAATTAGAGAATATAAACATTAGAAAAAAATGTTACGACGTACTAAGCAACCAGATATGTGGTATTTGCCTAGAAAGAGATGATATGGATATAGAAAAATTGCATTCTATATTAGAGAAATCATATCCATATGAGAATCTTTCAAAAGAGGAACTCCAAGATGTTTTAAATCAAATGCACAATCATGGATTGATATACCTAGATGAAGATAGAATTTCGAGAAGGAAGAGAACATGGAAGTATTACTATTCTAACCTAAGCATGATTCCGGATGAAAGAAACTATACCGTCAAAGATATGAATAGTGGTAAATCCCTTGCAACTCTCGACGAAAGTTTTGTCGCAACTTTTGCAAAAGAAGGTGAAATATTCATAACTCAAGGAAAAATGTGGAGAATCGTAACAATTGAGGATGATGAAATAAAAGTCGAAGAAGTAAAGGACCCTCAAGGAACAGTTCCAAACTGGATTGGAGAAGAAATTCCTGTTCCATTCAAAATTGCCCAAGATGTAGGAAATTTAAGAAAGAGGATTAGAAAATCCATTACTGATAAAAAAGAAAATACAGATATATTAAACAGGTATCATCTCAGAGATTCAGCAAAAAATGAATTAATCGAATATATAGATGAACAAATCAACGCAGGTTTTACCGTACCGACAGATGACGACATACTTGTCGAAATAGGGGAAAAAGAAATCATAGTAAATTCTTGTTTTGGACATCGGACCAATAAGACTTTGAATCAGGCCTTAATTGCTTTATTAACTTCAAGATTAGGAAGTAGTATAGCTACCGATACAGGTCCATATCGAATAAGATTTAAACTCCCTGAAAATGTTTCTATAAAAACATTTAAGGAAATTTTTGAGATTGAACCTTCTCATCTAGAGCCAATACTAAAGATGTCAGTTAAAAACACACCTATGTTCAAATGGGAGCTAGTAAAAGTTGCCAAAAAATTTGGCATTATGGATAAAGATGCCGACTACAACTCATATGACATAGATAATCTTTTAGATATTTACGATGGAACGCCAGTATATAAGGAAGCAATGAATGAGTTGTTGGGTTACAAATTAGATATATCGTCTGGAAAAGACGTACTGAAGAAATTAAAGAGTGGAGATATTGAAGTTACATATATTAAAAAAACGACTCCTATTGGTACTAGTGGGTTTGATGGGCCTCATAATCTAGTTTCACCAGATCGGGCTGATGACTCGATACTTAGGGCTCTAAAAAAAAGAATTATGAACGATCATATACTTCTTTTCTGCATACACTGTAAGGATTGGAGTATCAAAATGAAAATCAAAAGAGTTGGTGAGGAGCCAAAGTGTCCAAAATGTGATTCAAAGATGATAGCAGCATTGAATCCATGGGATAGAGATAAAATTAAAAAATTCAAGAAAGGTATTAGAGGTAAAGACCACAAAAACATATTAAAAAGCGCAAATATGGTACTCACACACGGAAAGGATGCCGTAATTGCATTGGCTGGACGTGGAATTGGTCCCAGGGCGGCGTCAAGAGTGTTAAAAAGCCTACCTGATGAAAAAAAACTCTATAAAAAGATGATGGAAGAAGAAAGAAAGTATGCGAGAACACACATGTTTTGGGATTGAAGGAAAAAAATAAAAAATATGTAGATGGGGCTTTAAAATCTTAGCTTACTTTAATCGAAAGATTTAAAATTCTCCTTAGTAGCTCCACATATTGGACATTTCTCAGGTGCATCGCCTTCATTTGTATATCCACAAACTTCACAAACCTGAACTGTATCCACTTCGTATTCTTCACCTGATTCTAAGACATCCATTGCATTTTCGAACATCCTAGCATGTACTTTCTCAGCTTCTTGTGCCCACTTAAACGATCTAAATGCATCCCTTTCATCCTGTAATTTCGCAACCTCTTTAAAAGCTGGATACATCTCACCGGTTTCGAATTTTTCGCCATCTATCCCTTTTTGCAAATTTTCCACAGTATCTCCAATTCCATAAGGTGTAGGAGCAACTGAGACCATCTCTTCCTGTGGTGTGATTTCGAGGTGGTTGTTGGCATGAACTTTTTCAGCATAAGCTATGCCTCTAAAAAGCCTAGCCACATCTTTATGCCCCTCTTCTTCAGCCACATCAGCATATATCAAATACCGCATATGTGCTTGGCTCTCTCCTGAAAAAGCATTTACTAAGTTAGTAATCGTCATCTCAGACATTTTTAAAACCAGTTACAGATTTAATTCGATATATAAAAAAAGTATTGCTCTCTTGTAAAAAATCCTTCTCGTTTTAATGTTTATTGCCTAATCCAGAAATATATTATAAACCAACTTTGTAATCCTTAGTTATTCCTTTCCTCTCCCCCACCCTCCTCCACCAGGTGTTTCTATCCTTACCAAATCTCCGCTCTTTACAGATACTGAAATCTTACCCGGAAGTTTATTTTTTCTCTCATCGGATATCAAAAAATTTTTCCCGATACAACCATTGCATCCTCCTTCTGAACCTTTTGGAGGATACTTTCTCCTTTCAGACTGTATACTTACGTGGCTGTCTTGCATAATTTTAATTTCTCTCACCACGCCATCGCCTCCATCAAACTTACCTCTTCCTCCTGAATTTTTTCTTAGTCGATACGAAGTAATTCTAAGAGGATAGCTGTTCTCGAGAGCTTCTATAGGAGTGTTCATCGTGTTTGTCATATGAACATGAATTCCGCTTTCACCATTTCCTTTTGGTGATGCTCCGCTTCCTCCGCCTATCGTCTCATAATAAGTAAATTCATCATTTCCTATTGCTAAATTATTCATGCTACCCATGCTTTCTGCAGGTATAATGTCCTTAATTGTTGGTTGTAGGGCCCGAAGGATGAGTTCGACAACTCGTTGCGAGGTTTCGACATTACCTGCCGAAACTGCGGCTGGAGGCTCTGCGTTTAGTACAGTTCCTAAAGGCACATGTACATCTATAGGAGAATAAGACCCAGCATTCAGAGGTACTTCCTTGGGTAGAAGACATTTAATTACATAATATACTGCTGACAGTACCACTGGTAATGGAGCATTTATATTTCCTTTAACCTGTTCGCTAGTTCCAGTAAAATCAAACTTCATACAGCTTTCATCAATCTCAATTTCGACACTTAAATTTACATCCTTGCCTTCAACCCATTCCATTTTATCTTCGTAAGAATATACACCATCTTCAAACCCTTCAATTAGATTTCTTGTCCTCTTCTCGCAGTAATCAAAGTACTGATTTATAAAAGCTTTATATTTCTCAAGTCCAACTCTCTTAACTGTTTTCTTGAATTCTTCTGCTCCTTTTTGGTTTGCACCTATTTGAGCTCTTATATCGCCGAGTCTTTCCCTTGGAGATCTTGCTTCTCTGAGTAGTTCTAATATTTCCTCCTTAAATTTGCCACCTTCTAATATTTTCCGGGGAGGTATCACTATTCCTTCTTCTTCAAGCCTCTCGGTGTGACCTGGCATAGATCCAGGAACCTCTCCTCCTATATCTGCATGGTGCGCTCTATTTACAACATATCCTAATAAATCTCCATTAATATAAACTGGTCTTGCCAGTGTTATATCTGGAAGATGTGTACCTCCTTGATAAGGATCATTTAAAATAACTTGATCATTCTCATTCATATCAAATTTCTCGAGTATGCTTTCAAGTGCTTTAGGCATAGCTCCTAAATGGACAGGGATATGTTCTGCTTGAGCTAACATCCCTCCTTCCTTCGTAAATATAGCACAAGACTCGTCCCTTCTTTCTTTTATATTAGGCGAAAAAGCACTTTTCATCAAGGCAGCACCCATTTGTTCAGGTACTGCTGTAAATGCATGTCTCATTACTTCTAATTCAGAGGCATCTAATAATTGCATTAAATATCCCTTCCCATCTCTAAAATTATAAGGCCTTTATTATCTATACGATACCTCCACCCAGGAGGTACTAAGCACGTAGAAGTTTCTCCAGCAATAATAAGGGGGCCATTTCCGGAGGTGCCAGGTCTAATATTTTTCCTCTTCACTACTTCTGTTTCATATGTACCTTCAGAAAAGAGACAATTCTTCACATCCGTCTCCTTTTCTCCTTCAAATCCGAGTGGTACGCTCTCTATCTCTCTTTCCTTTTTGATCTCGAGGTGTACTCTAACAACTTCTATATCAGTATCTTCATTCTTATATCCATAAATTTTCTCATGTCTATCATGGAAGGTGGATTCGACATCTTCATCGTAAGGAATATCTATGTGGTAACTTTGTCCTTTATATCTAAGGCCAAGCAACGTTTCCTCTCTACCATCAATACTAGACTGGTCCCTCAATTTCTCTATACAATCTTCGATAGCTTTTTTATTCGATAGTGGTTCTATAAGGCTTGAAGATAAATCCTGCACTATATCTCCTGTCACCATTCCTAAAGCCGAAAACACGCCAGGCAACTTAGGAATTATTACTCTTTCAATTCCTAATATATCAGCTATGGAGGTAGCGTGAAGAGGGCCAGCCCCTCCATAAGCAAGTATTGAAAAATCAGAAGGATCTAAACCTCTCTCTACAGTTATCTTTTTCATAGTTCTAGACATCTTAGAGTTAGCAACACGAAATATACCCAAGGCGGTTTCTTTAGCATTCATATCTATATCAACAGCAAGATCCTCTATCGCCTTTTTGGATGCATTTATATCTAATTCCATATTTCCGCCTAAAAAATAAGATTCATCAAGATATCCTAGATAAAGTAGTGCATCTGTAACAGTTGGTCTTTCACCTCCACGACCATAACATACAGGGCCAGGGTCGGCTCCAGCACTCATTGGGCCTACTCTCAGTGCACCTCCTTCATCACACCACGCTATACTTCCACCTCCAGACCCTATTGTAACAATATCTATCATTTTTGCTTGTATAGGAAATTCGCCAATTTTACCCTCATTCTTCCAGGGTATGTTTCCATCAGCAATAGCTGCCATATCAGCACTAGTACCCCCCATATCTAAAGTTATTAAGTCTTCTACACCTGTCACATCTGAAACAAAAGACGCTCCAACAACCCCTCCTGCTGGGCCAGAATATAGTGTGTCGACAGGATCGACTGTCGATGCCTTTTCGAGGCCTCCACCCGACTTCATAATATATGGTTCCTTTCCAAAGACTTCAGTAACGGAAGACATATATTCTCTAACAAGAGGAGAGAGGTAAGCATCTATAAAGGTAGTCATACCTCTTTCATATTCTCTAAATTCTCCAGATACACTACTAGAAAGAGAATAATCTATGCCTTTCTCATCCATTAAAGTTCCAATTTTTTCTTCATGTTCATTATTCACATAAGAATGGAGCAAACATACAGCAGCAGATAAATCTTTTTCCTTCAAATCTTTAATAATACATTTTACTTCATTTATATCGATTTCATCTAAAACCCGACCTTTTTCATCCATTCTACATGATATGCCATAACAATTTTTCGGATCAATTGGAGGCTTTGGTTTTTGGGGGTTAAGGCTATATAAATTCGGACGTGTTTGCCTTCCTATGAACAAGATATCTTCAAAAGATTTATTTGTCACAAAAGCAGTTTTTGCTCCTTCATTTTCAAGGAAGGCGTTAGTAGCTATTGTAGTACCATGAAATACCTCTCCATCAATATTCAGGTTTTTTACTCCTTTATAAACCGCTTTCTCTGGGTTATTGGATGTAGAGGGGACTTTGAAATGTTTCAATCCATCTTCTATTACAACAAAATCTGTAAATGTTCCGCCAACATCAACTGAAAGAATCATACCTCAAAAAATATGGATTTAGAATATAATAAAAAATATGGAGAATTCTTAAATTTTAAATATTGAATAAAAAATAATACAAAAAAAAGTTTGGGTTTAATTAACGTCTTCCACCTAAAAAAGAATTATGTGAGCCTCCATACGTATTATTCCCAAACTTTAACTTTGGCTTCTATACAATTATAGATTTAAGCTTTCTACTTATCTTTTGATTTTTTTATTTTTTCCAATTTTTTCTCTCTATCCGAAAGGAGTGGTAATATCTCACCATCTATATTCATATATCCGCTTGTAAGCTTAGCAACTGCACCATAAAAACCTTCTGGATCTTTCTCATATAGTTTTTCAGCAAATTCTGGAACCCAATGCGTAAGGTGGGAATTATATAGATCTGCTTGCTCATAAAGTAATTCGCTAACTCTTTCTGCGTTTCTCTCCACTATATCACTCCTTATCTCTACACAAAGATAAGTCATATAGGCAGCCTGAACTGCTAAATGGTCAGGTTCAAGTTCGACTATATCATCAAGATGCCATTCGTCTTCGGGAGTTTTTCTATCCCATCCAAATTCGGTATACCTCTCTTCAAGTTCTTCCAGTAAAACGTCCTTCTCTCTACCTTCCATCCCATTCTGAATGGATTCCCTAGGTATAAAATCTTCATCAAATATTTCATTGTATTTTTCCTCAAGTGTTGAAGGCTCTAAACTTTGGTCGGATTCGAAGAAATTAAGAAGCATAGATATACCTTCAGAAAGTTCATCATATCCTTCTTCAGGTAGGTCTTCAGTTTTTTCCTTATAAGCTTGTATATCAAAATTTTTTAGAAAATCTTCAGATGGTGCACTAGAATAAAAGTCTGACATCAGCATATAAAAGTAAGTTCTCTGCCTCATTACATCATACAAACCTGGTTGAATTCTTTCCAAATTAATTCACCTACTCATAACTTATTGACTTCAAGGTAAAAAAGCAATGTGTATTTTTTACTTTTAATTGCTTATATCTTTATATTTTAAACCTATTTTAACACATATGCTAAATTGTGACCTCCTCTCCGACCTGAAGGGCGGAACTTCCATCCCCTCGCTCATACCATCTGGTTTTCGGACCGCCGATAGAAGTTCAGAGGAACGTCCTGTGAAGGTAGAATGTCCACCTTTTAGGTTACCACCTTATCTTGCTGGACTGCAGGGGTCACCGATGTTGGCTTCAGAGTGCGGTCACATTACCTCTAGTATCAGAACTTTCTTCGTTCAAAAGAGTTTTTCATCCTTTCTTGTCCTGACGCTATCCACCAGATTGGAGAACTTGGAGCTTTCCGACAATCCTATCGATGCTGTTATTCTATCTATATATGTTTTCTTCAATTCATCCTCTATCTAAATCAAAGATTTTGGAAGATAACTTTTTGGGTAAAGAGTTTATAAAAATCTGTCTAAAATGAATGCAAAATATCTATTGAGTATAAGAGTATACTAAACTACTAAAGATTTAAACAAAGGGTGTTTAAAAGATGGGAAAAGATGGTTATAAAATAGTATTAACTTCAAATAGGACTCTGATGAGTGATTACCATGGAGGGATATTCCTAGGATTTAGCGCTTGTTTCCCTACATCTCTAATAAGGGAATCGCTATATTTTAGGTTGTTTTGTCCTTCTACCGAAACTAATAAAGATGGGTCAGTAAAGATTGCTCCTAGAAGTGTCAGGCTAATCGAATCAAGCCTTATAAAAAAGGGATTCGATCCAAGCGATATTGTAATAGCTCATCCTAGTTACCTTGACAAATTAATTGGACCTAACACCGAAATAGTAGGAATAAGCGAGATGGATCCATTAGGCATCGGTCCTGCCACATCTACGTTTACTCAAATATTTGGTGGAGAGGCATATATGTCGGTTAAATTTAAGGAAATTTTAAATAACCCTAGCATAAAAAAACACAATCCTAAAATAGTAGTTGGAGGCTCCGGAGCCTGGCAGTTAAATCTAGAAGGGAATCGAGAAAAATTTGAGGTTGATACCGTAATGATAGGTGAATCAGAGGGGGAAGTTGGTGATGTATTTAATTCGATATTGGATGGCAATGTTCCAAAATTGGTAGGGAGCGGTCCAGCGGAGATAAATGAGATACCTGAAATGTATGGGCCTACAATGAACGGTATTGTCGAAATAAGTAGAGGGTGTGGAAGAGGTTGTGATTTCTGCTCCTTGAGTCAAGTCAAAAGGCGAGATCTATCATTTAATCAGATATATAAAGATATAACAACCAACCTTTCCGCTGGTATCGAAACACCTTTACTCCATGCTGAAGATGTACTAAAATATAAATCAGACGGGCTAAATATAAATGTTGAAGAAGTAACAGACCTCTTCAAAAAAGTCAAAAAAATACCTGGGGTGAGATTCGTCGATATAAGTCATTTCCAAGTTTCTTCGATAGTTTCAGCACCCGAAGTAATTGAAAACATAAAAAATGTATTAAATTTGGGCGGTAAACAAAAATTTATCGGGGGGCAAATAGGAATTGAAACAGGTAGTCCCAAACTTATAGAAAAACATATGAAGGGTAAAGTGCTTCCTTATTCGCCAGCAAAATGGCCCGACATGGTAGTAGAGTCGTTCAAGACACTATCTGAAAACAATTGGGTTGCAGCAGGCACAGTGTTGATGGGATTGCCGGGAGAAACTGAGGATGATGTTAGAAAAACTATTGAACTGATTGAAAATCTAAAAGATTATAGGAGCCTAATAGTTCCTTTATCATATGTTTCTCCTGAGACAGGAAAATCTTTCAACATTATGGATGCTCCAGAATGTTATACTGAACTTTTCAAAAAAAGTTGGGAGCATAACTTTAGATGGATGGATTCTTTATACAATGATTATTCAAAGATGTACATTAATAAGCTTGCAAGGTTGCCTGTGAAGTATGTACTCAAATTTGCCAAGCACTGGTATAAAAATAAATTAAATAATTTATTAGATGAAGAATAGCTTACTTAAACAATCCAAATAACAGGCCTATTACAAACATCAAAGTAGAGTACGGAAGTACACCTATAAACCCTTGAGCTCCAGCCCATAACTTTGGCAGGACTTGGAGTGCAACGTTAAAAAAATCTCCGTATGTTATGCTTATAGCACCAGTAATAACTAAGATTACAACAACAAGTGATCCTAAAACGAATATGCTAAAAGATTTTTTAACTATAAGCCCAATCAAGATACCAATTACAAGAGGGATAAATAAAGATACTATAAGACTTAAAATACCAAATACAAGTGGAACAAATAAAGATATTGTAATTACAGGATCCATTTTAAACTCCTTCTATGTATTTACTTATCTTACACGATATATAAACTTTATTATAACTTTTCAGGCAGATTGAATCTTCGATTATTTATATTTTATCCTCTCTCAGGGCTAAGACCTCTTCCTCTAAGGAGAAGGGGATGTCACATCAATAATACGAAAAGTGCTGATATAGCTATGAAAAATAACGAAGTATATGTTGAGATTATAAGAACTTTAATGTTAGATTTAATTTTAACTGATATTTTCCAATCCTCAGACCAAAAAGGTATAAATGAGCTATGCAAAAAAATCGTGAAGGGGATCACAAGAATTAAATATATCGTCTCCAATATACCAACAAATACTGACATAAAAAAGGATATATAGTAAGGTAAAAGCATCCAGCATCCAATTTTTAATAGTTTATTTGGGCCTAATATTGAAGCTATGGTCTTTAAACCAGCCTTCCTATCACTTGATATGTCTTTTATATCCTTTATAGAAACATAGAACATACCTAAAAAAGTGAATGCAAAAATAAAAGTTAAACCTCTGTAATCCAAATCATTGAATATAAGCCAAAATGCTGTTACAAAAGCAGGGAAAGATACTATATATGTTAAAAGCTCCCCAATATAATGTTCTTTAAGTCTTACCCCAGTAATCTTCTTCATTATTTTTTTATCAGAATACCACCAGGTTAGTAAAGAAAAAATCAAGAATGGAACAAATGCGTATCTTTTTACTGAAAGAGATATATACACTACATATAAATTTGATATAATATAAAAAAAGGATGCCAAAATGATTACATATGTAGGATTGATCTGCCCCTCAGTCAATATATTTTCCCTTCCTTTCAATCTATCTTCAACTACATCATTTGCATTATTTAATAGCATAATTCCCCCTGTAACAGGAACTGCTGAAATCCCTATTATCAAAATTGCCCTGAATGGTTCATAAAAGAAGTTAGATTCGTGTAAACTTGCAAAAAAAACCGTGATGGCTAAAAAAAGAGAGATATGGGGAGGTACATAACCTAATTTAAATATTTGAAGAGGTTTCATAAATATCACAGACATATCATCTCTTTTGCACTATAAACCATAATTCATTAATTTGGACATAAGCAAAGAAGTAATTAAAAATAAAAAAATAGATTTTTGGATTTAAAAAAGTATTATTTCTAAACCGCAGCCCATACTGGTTGTTCATCAAAAACTTCCTCTGCTACTTTCTCATCTTCTTCCATATACTTCACCCCCTTTTCTGTAAAGGTAAACATATAGGGGGAAAACGTTTTTTTATAGGTATTTATGTAGGTCTTTATGTAGGTCTTAATGTAAAAGAAGTTACGTTAAGTATTGTAGATCATATTATCTGAATACAGAAATTGTTCCAAATATATTAAAAGTATTTTTATTGAGTTGCTCTAGAGATATACTAAGAAACATTACGTGGCATCATATCCAACTTAAAAGATGGGAGTTTTAATTTATTCTTACCTTTTTAATCCAAAATGAGTTTTCACCGATGAAGGTGGTAGTGACCTCTTCACCTACTTAACCGTTAGTTAGGAAGGTGACTTCTTGGGCAAAGAGTTAAGGCACATTTAACTTTTATAGACATCTGTGAAATTTCCTCCCTCCCTAAAGGAAGATGTCTTAACTCTGAATTATGATAAAAAAAGTTTAGATGGTTGAAAAAAGTTAAAAATAAAATGACAAAAAACCCATATCATATCTCTAAAGAGATGTTTGCACCTGCTCCAGCAAATAGTATGTTCTCTTTTACCTCCGGTAAATAATCATAATTCCAGTATTTTTTAGGAAGATAAACTGATGGAGACATCGAGAATATAGAAAAATAATTTTTATTAGATGTCTTTTCGAATTCATTTACATATTTACGAACATTATCACCAAAAGTTGAAATCGATGCTACATCAATTATAGAAAAAGTAAAGCTTTCTTCATCCTCTAAATGTTGTAATGAAGAAACATAATCTAAAAATTTGCCGGTAGATGGTTCATATCCAAAAAAAACATAATTGGAAAAATCCTCAAAATTCATATATGAAGGATAAAAATCGAAAGGGTATACATCACTCACTCCTATAAAACTCAGTCCTTTCGTTTCTTCATTTCTAAAGAAAAGTATATATGGAGACTCGCCAGAAAGAGAACCTTTTTCAAAGCTCTCTTCGAGTTCTTCTTCATCAATCTTAAGAATATTTATAACTTTATTTATAGCTTCCATAGGTGGTTTTCCATCAAGAGAAATAAGAATGTTGTCTTTTTTGAGTGATTCAAATTCCCTAAGGATTTTGAACTGGTTATTATCATTAGTATTATTATTAGTATTCCTCAACGAAACATTTTCTTTAGATGGGAATATGTCATCATATATTGTATTTACACCTTTTTTATCCAAAACCAAAGCTGCGATTCTATTCTTAACATTCTTAAAATTACAAAATACATTTGGAGAGTCAAACATCCATCCACTATGACCTAAATTTATTCCAATAACTGGTAAATTTAATTTATTTGAGAACTGGGACAATACTACTGATGGAGGATAAAATATACTGTTCTTATTTAAGTAATTAGAAAATTTACCTGCATATTTTATTTTGCTTCGTTGGCTCCCCCTACATCTTAAGTCATAATATTTTCCTTTCGCAACTGTTTTTAAAAAGGTACCCTTACCCGAAATGTAAAATAAAGGGAAATGTAATAAAACCGCACCATCTTCTACTTCAATTTTTTCCGATAATTGTTTGATTGAATCTTTTACACTCAGGTCTTTTGCTGGGATTGCCTCTACATTGACAGTGCTGTCTTCGCAAAGTACTAAAACTGCCCCATCAGCTCTTAATTCAGAAGGAGTAATGAATCCGTCAACAGTTCCTCCAATCTGAGGTATATCTCCAATGGTATTTTTTATTATCCCAAGCATACAATCGAAGTTTCCATGGTACTTCAGAGTTGAGTAAAAAAAAGCGAAATCTGGATCTATATTCGATTTGCTTGCTTTTTTTGAAATTTCAAATGCTGCTTCCTTAGGTTCTGATTTATTGCTAACAAAGGTTTCAGAGATCATATTGGTATACTATATCAATCTTAAATAGTATTATAAATTATTTCAAAAAAAATTCATAAACCTTATATAACCATCTAGGAAAACTCTCTAAGTAATATTTTAGCGTTTTTTATTGGTCAGTAATCTATCTTTAGAGCTATGAAATTTCCTCTTTAATCTTTTCTCTAACTCTAGCTATCTCAAGAGATATGAGATTTTGGTGGGCATCTGAATTGACCACGACTGCTAGGACCGTTGACTTAGATGAGGGATAAAAAAGTATCTTTTTATCTGAGAATGTAAAAACAAGATTACTTAAATCTTTGTTTATCATCTCATTCATAACATGTTTGACTTGATCTTCCATCCAAGAGACAAATTTTAATAGGTCGTCTCTATCCTCCGATAGCTCCATATCTAAAGGGGAACCATCCATCCTATAAAGTATACAGGCCTCTACACCCTCGGTATTGTACAGCTCTAAAATACCGCTTCTAATCTTCGCTGCAGAAGTCATACTATTCTTTCAGTTTCTAATATTCTATCTACAACTTCTCTAGGATCTTCATCCCTAGTCCAGCTATCCTTGAGTATCTCGATTCTATCTACTAAGGATTTCTTTATCCTTCCATCAAATTCCTTTTCTATCTCATTTATTATTTCTTCAAATTTTTCATTATATTTTTTCTGAGGCGTTAATTTTTGAATCTCATCATCAGAAGGCTCAACAATTATCCCAATACCTTTTATTATATCCATCGGATATAGAGATTCACCGTGATGAGATCCTCTGTGTTTTATAATTTTTAGAATTCTATCATACATCTCCCCGTAGCCAAGGTTTTCGAGTTTTATTATGCTATCGGCAAGGTATAGAGGGACAACTGCTCTTTTCTTTCCCTCCTCATTAATCGCTCCCTCCTCAAGAGTTATGAGGGCTGTGCCAAGCTTTCTAAGGCCATTGAAAAACTTGCTTAAAGATTTTCTTTCATTCTTGCTCTTAAGTGAGAAGGTTAGATGTGTTAAGGGGTCCACCACAATTTTAGACTCGTCTTCTCCCTCTAAAAAATCACTTATTTTACCAAAGAGGTCACGAGATAAAAACATAATGTCTTCCCCAAACTCGTGTATTATATGTAGGTTTTCTTTTTCTATATGATCAACTACCTCATTCCATCCCATATCTTTGCAATCTCTTATAATTTGATTTTCATTCATTTCTAGAGAAACATATACAACCTTTTTGCCTCGGTTTAGTGCATGTAAAGCAAATTGGAAGCTAAAAGTGGTTTTCCCTACACCAGTTCCGCCATAAACAACATTAACTGTATTTTCCCTGTAACCTCCTCCTATTAGCTTATCAAGTCCATATACTCCAGTCGGTATTCTATCTTCATATTTCATAAAAATCACTAATTTCCAAATTCACAAGTTAACTTTTCTACCTATACAACAAAAATTGTTTTTATATATCACAAAAACCAAATATTTAGAAGGTCTAAACTTCAAAAACATTCTTCTCTTATTATTTTATTTAAGATGCTTAATCCTGAATCTATTTCTTCTTCAGATGCAGAGAATGAAAGCCTAATAAAATCTTTATTGTCAGGATTTGGCCCAAATGCTCTACCTGGAACTGCCAAAACACCTTCATCGGCCATATGCCTAACTATATCGATATCGGATCCAAACTCCGAAATATTAGCAAAAACATACATCGCTCCTTCAGGTTCTATATATTTCAACCCATCGATATCCTCAAGCCTTTGTAACATAAATTCTCTTCTTTTGGATAATTTATCATATATAATATCTATACCTCTTTGGGAGTTATTCAAAGCCACTTCACCCGCCTTCTGTGAGATTGAGCTAGCACACGCTTGGATGTATTGATGTACCTTAAGCATCTCTCTTATATCTTCGTTATTACTAATAACAAAGCCCAATCTCCATCCAGTCATGGCAAAACATTTTGAAAAAGCATTAACAACCACTATGTTATCTGAATATTTCCTAGGGGAAACATAGCTAATTTTATTTTGATTATAAATCATTTCACTGTAGACTTCATCTGATATAATTATAATGTTGTTATCTTCAGAGATATCAACTATCTTCTTTATATCTTTATTATCTATCAGAGTGCCTGTAGGATTTGATGGAGAATTTAGAAAAATTACACTTGTATCTGGTGTTAAAAAATCTTCTATGTGTTTAGCAGTTAACTTAAAATTATATTCCTTATCTGTTATGACTGGGACGGGATTGCCACCTGCAATTTTTACTAGAGGTTTGTAAGATACAAAACCAGGATCTGGGATTAAAACGTCATCTCCATCACTTATGAATGTTTGTGCAGCTAGATGTAAGGCCTCACTTGCACCAGAAGTAACAATTACATCCTTAATATCGGTATAATAGCCATGATTCGCAACCCATATTGATATTTTCTCTCTTAGTTCATCAGTTCCCTTGTTTGAGGTATAATGGGTAAATCCTTTATCGATAGCATTTTTTACACCTTCCCGTATATACTTAGGTGTTGGTATATCAGGTTCACCAAGAGCTAAATTTATAATATCATCTGAGGCTGACTCAAATATCTCTCTTATTTTTGATTCACAAACGGAAGAGACAGTTTCAGAATATCGGTTATCCATCTTTCCTCAAAATAGTTTTATTTTTAATCTAATATTATTCATTACTTAAATATAAATCAAGTAATTACCCAAAACAATTAAAATTAACTTACTCTAAGGTAGCATGTTTTTCCATAAGATCTTCCTCAGTTTTCCCCATTATATCCATCATTTCAGAAATTATTGAATCTAGTAAAACTGTTGAAGTCAGTTCAAAAAGAGTTCCAAGCGGGGCTATACTCCTCTGATTAATAATCGAGTCTGAAAAAACATCTCTAATCATAACTGTGCTATCGGCAAGATTAGTCAATGTAGATTCACCTAGAGAAGTTATTCCAATTAAGGATGCGTTTTCCTCTTTAGTTATCTTTGCAATCTCGATTGTTGATGAAGTTTCTCCAGATCCAGATATCGCCACAACTGTATCTTCTTCATCTAAGGCAGGTGTTATAGTCTCTCCAACCACGAAAACATCTAAACCTAAGTGCATTAACCTCATTGCAAACATTTTTGCAACTAGCCCTGACCTACCAGCACCAACAACAAAAATTTTTTCAGAGTTGAGCAATATATCAATCATCTCTTCAATAGATTCAGCATTGACCTCACTACTTACTTCCTTTATATGGGCTCCTATTTCCAACATAGAGCGCTTTGATTTTTGGTTCTCCATATTATCCTAATTCTTTGATAGTTTTTCAAATATTTTTTTCTTTACTTCGTCTAAAGATGGATTATCAGCAAAATTTATTCTTACATCTTTTTCTCCAACGAGTTCAATGCCATTCAACTCCCATCCATGCTTCGATAGCTTATCATAAAGTATAGAAATCCTCTTATCTCCTCCATCCCAAAGCACATTTTTCTTAGTTTCAGCATCTGAGTTATATATTGAGAGGGCAAATTTACGTAGTGCTGAATTCCGGGAAAAAGGTATTTCAAAAATGACGCGGTACACATCACCCTCAATTTTCCCATAGGAGACTAAAACATATCCTTCTCTCTCATATCTTTCTATCTCATCGTACTCGGTTTCGACTTTAAGTTCATGTTCAGCATTATTGTCTATTTCAGATATAATTTTAAGAGTTCTAGATACAAGATTCCAGCTTACTTCTGATTCGAAATGGAGTTCAATTTTTCCAGGAGTAGAATATAAAAAATTATCTCCATTCTCCATTAAGAGCTGGGATATATTTACATCAACTCTCTCCTTTATGCTCTTAAAAAGTCTGTAAAAACCTGATTTAGAGAGTTTTTCCTCTTCAAGCTTTTGATCATCGCTAGAATAATTCATCATTTCTTTATCATGTATTAAGATTTTATAATATTTTTGATTTTCTCATATCTTTACTACTTTTCCCTACTTTGGTATCCACTCAGATACAAATCCTTCATCCATTTTATATAAATCTTTCAATTCCAAATTAATTGCATCACTAACCTCATTGAAACCCTTACCATCTACTAAAGTGGGTGCTTTTTCCCCTCCAAGTATCATATTTCCTGTATAAACTCTTATTTCATCAAAAATACCATTTTTTACAATAGACCAATTTATTGTTCCTCCACCTTCAACCATTATCTTTTCGATTCCTCTATCATAAAGTCTCTTCATTAAATTGACGAGATTAACTTTTTCGTTATGGCCGGATACTTTTATTACCTCTCCTATCTGATTTATAGACTCGATCTTACTTGAATCAGCTTTATCAGATACTGCAACGATAGTAGGAGAGGATCCCTTAAAGACCCGCGAATTCTTAGGTATCCTCCCCTTGCTGTCTACAACCACACGTATCAAGCCTTCTTTATATAGGCTAGGGTTATCAGCAAGTATAGTTCCAATACCTACCATAATAGCGTCAAACTCCTTTCTAAGTTCTTCAACCCTTTGGAAATCTCCTTCAGAAGAAATTGCAATTTGCTTTCTCTCTACTGTAGAAATTTTTCCATCCAAGCTTGCTGCAGAATTTATTATAACATACGGCCTTTTCATCTATACCAGCACTTATGATATCTTTTGTGAAAAGTATTAAGTCCTACCTCAAGAAATTGATGTTAATATGTGGAGATCAGTTGCATGGAGGATTTTTGCTGAGGAATTTAATTCATCTAAGTGTTATCTTGAACCAGATAAAAAACAGGCAGCAGGATATCTAATAACTCCAACAGGTGCAAAAGCAAATAGGATCTTTATATCAGGTGTTTTAATCAATACTGAAGAACTAGGAAAAGGATTGGTAAGAGGGAAAGTTTCTGATCCTACTGGTGTATTTAGTATTTATGCTGGTAAATACCAACCAAAAATACGAGACAAATTGATAGAACTAGATGTTCCTAATTATATATCTATTACAGGAAAAACTAGAGTATACAGGCCGGATGAAGAATCCATTATCCCTTCAATACATACAGAAGACATAAGAATTATAAACGAGGAAACTAGAATCGATTGGATCATTATAACCGCAAAAAGAACAATCCAGAGAATTAAGGTGATTAAAAAAGGTAAGAACATGAATAAAGATAAAGAAAATCTAGCCAAATATCTTATCAAAAATGAGGTTAACAAAGATCTGGCAAAAGGTGCATCCAATGCAATAAAATTCTACAATCATGATCTGGAAGATTTAAAAGATATTGTGAGGAATGGACTTAAACCCCTAACTAAAAATTACAACGGAGGGGAAACACCAAAAGATGCGGTCAGAAGGGCTATATCTACATTTGATGGAGGGGATGGAGCACAATATTCAAAAATCCTAGAAGAGGCATCCAAAGAAAAATTTTCTGAAGAGATAATAGAAAAAGCATTAAATGATCTTCTAGAAGAGGGTAAATGTTATGAGCCAAACCCAGGTAAAATCAAAATAGTTTAAATCATATGAATAGAAAATACACTTCTATTGGAGGCTATGAATTTTCCTAGCATAAGGTTCAAGATTAACAAATGATATCCAAATACATTAATTCTATATTATTTTAGGGCGTAGTAAGTAAAAGGCGTGGCATTCTCTCTAAGAGTAGAGGAGTTAGCTCCAACTCAAGATAAAAAAATATTTAAAATACTTAATTTATCCTACCTTCTTTTAAAAAACAAAATTAAAAAGTTGGCTATGTTGCAACCCTTTTGAATTTGATTGATGTTTTAAGGCTTAATAGGGCGAGATAATTTATTGTTTTTTCTATGTTTTGTACTAGGCATTTTACTGTTATTTCTCTGAACTGTTTCCACCATAATCTTGAGCGGACGTGGGAGCCGTACCTCCTCTTCAATGAGGAGTTCACACATTCGTTTATGTTTCTCCTCCCGTAGTCTTCAAGCTCCTTGTTAAGCTTTTTGTGCTCCTCTGTGAACTCCTTATATTTGATAACTGGTGTTACATTCTTCTCGAGGCATAGCTCTCTTAACTTTTGGTCATCGTATCCCTTGTCCCCTAAAAGGACGTCTATAAGTTTGGAGTTCCTTCTAACGATCTGTGGAGCTATCTTTGTGTCATGCTTCCTTGTTGTCGTTACATGGAGGTCAACTATCGCTCCCTTTACATCTACGAGGAGCGTCGTCTTCAACGAACTTAACTTCATTTTGGTCCTCTCTGTGTAATGGCGTGATGCATAGCTTCT
>SL_8KL_010_SEDDRAFT_10000863_pt1 | contig 26490 bp, 28 predicted proteins | sample SodLakKL_010_SED_4_FD_11160 | JGI IMG/M metagenome (IMG submission 11160) | reverse complement strand
CCCGCGCCGCCGCTAGACCGCGGGCCCGCGCCGCCGCTGCTCGACGATCTGCAACTCCGCGATGGCGTCGTCCTTGCGGGCCTCCGGCGCGGTCACGACCCACACCTCCTCGGCGGGATGCTCGATCGCCGCCGGGGTGATGCCGGCGGCCTCGAGCCGGTCGCGTGCCACCTCGGCGTCGTGCTGCGAGGCGTAGGTGCCGACGGTCGTCGTCGCGGACGATGCTGCCATGGAGGTGCTCCTCGGCTGGGTGCGGGTGACCGGCCCACCGGGTGCTGGACGGCGGTGGAGCACGGCTCTTCCTCACACGGAAGGTAGGTAGGGTGGCCCGCGGCCGACCACCGACGAAGGTGCGCCCTCCCCGTGTCGGGACGCAACGACGGTGCGCGGCGTCGGGTGATGGGGGAGTGATGCACCAGCACGTGGCGGTGATCGGGCCCGGCGAGGGTGCGACCGAGCAGGACCGCGCGGACGCCAACCGGGCCGGCACCCTGCTGGCCGAGGCCGGGGTCGTCGTCATCACCGGCGGCCAGGGCGGGGTGATGGGTGCGGCCGCCCTCGGGGCCCTTGACGGCGACGGGATGAGCGTCGGGCTCCTGCCTTCCTCGGATCGGGCCGACGGCGATCCGGCGCACACCGTGCTCCTGCCGACCGGGCTCGGGGAGCTGCGCAACGGCCTGGTGGTCCGTGCTGCCGACGTCGTCCTGGCGATCGGTGGCAGCTGGGGCACGCTCAGCGAGGTGGCGTTGGCGGTGCGCGTCGGCACCCCGGTGGTGGCGGTGCGCAGCTGGGATCTGCCAGCCGGCTCCGTCGACCTGGCCCCCGACATCGAGGTGGCGGTTGCGTCGGTGCTCCGCCTGCTCGCGACGCGGTAGCGGCATGTCTCGATCACGACGGCCCCTCCGCGCCCTGTCGGGCCCTCAGCCCTCGGCGTGCAGACGGCGGGCGGCCAGGGTGCGTGCGAGGCCGGGGGAGATCCGGCCCGCGGTGTCGGCGACGACGGCGGTCCGGCCGACGCGCAGCCGCTGCGGGGTGCGTCGCCCTGCGCGACGCCGAGCGACGACCGACACGATCGCACGGGCGACGTCGTCGGCTTCCAGCGCCGCACCGGTGGTGGAGCGCGGTGCCGCAGGCCCGACCTCGGTCACTGCCGTGCGCAGGAACCCCGGGTGCACGACCGTGACGGCGACGCCCTCGCGCGCCAGGTCGTCGGCCAGCGCCAGGAACACCCCCGTCAGCGCGTGCTTGGCGCCGACGTAGGCCGGTCGTCCCGGCACGGGTACGAGCCCCGCAGCCGACGACAGCACCACGAGGTGGCCGCCTCCGGCCCGTAGTGCCGGCAGGGTCGCCCTGGCGGTCCGCAGCGCCCCGTGGTAGTTGACGTCCATCACCCGTCGGAAGGTGGCGTCGTCGGTCACCTCGAGCCCGCCGAGCGCCGTCACTCCGGCCCCGGCGACCACCAGCCGCAGCCGGGGCACGTCGGCCAGCGCCGCTCGCAGCTCCACCTCGCTGTCGGGGTCGGCGAGGTCCACCTCGAGCCAGCGCGCCACCGGATGCTCTGGGTCGGCGGGCGGGGCAGCGCCGGGCCGGTCGACGCCGATGGTGCGGTCGCCGGTGGCGGGGAGCAGCCGCAGCAGCGCGCGACCGAGGTGGCCGGCAGCGCCGGTGAGCAGCGCGGTCGGCGCCACGGCGGGAGCGGGCCCGTCATGCTGCGCACCCGCCCGACCGTCACCCACGGTGAGCGTCACGGAAGCGCGCGTAGCACTCGGCCGTCGTCAGCCGCGGCAGCCCCGGGAAGGCCGCCCGTAGCCGGGCGTTGTCGAGCACCGGCCGGTAGCGCAGGAAGTCGACCTGCTCGGGGCCGCTGCGGACCAGCCCCGTGGGGCGCAGCACCCGCAGCACGCCCCGGAGCAGCGCCGGCGGGACAGGGAGGTAGGGCCGAGCCTCGATCGCGGCGATCTCGCGCAGGGTCAGCACCCCATCACCGGCGAGGTTGAGTACCCCGGTGACCCGGTCGGTGACTCCCCGCGCGATGACCTCGGCGACGTCCCGGTCGTGGACGAACACGAAGGGCACGTCGGTGTCGGACAACCCGAGCACGACGCGGCCGGTGAACAGCCGCGTGATGAGGTTGTCGGTGTGCTCGCCGAGGATCGTGCCCGGCCGCAGCACCAGTTGGCCGAGCTGCGGGGACGACCGGCGCGCCTCGGCCAGCAGCGCCTCCACCTCGGCTTTGTGACGGCTGTAGGCGAACCGGGGGTGACCTGGGACGGGGTCGGTCTCCTTGAGCGGCCGCTCGCGGTTGCGGGGCGAGTAGCCGTAGGCCGCGCCGGAGGAGGCGACGGTGAGGTGGTCGACGCCGACGGCGAGGCAGGCGTCCAGCACCTGCCGGGTGCCGCCCACCTCGATGTCGTGCAGGGTCGTCTCGTCCATCCCGGGTGGCGGGTCGATGATGGCGGCGAGGTGGACGACGGCGTCGACGTCGTGCTCCGCGAGCAGCGCCGGCAGGTCCGTCGCCCGCAGGTCGGCGGTGACGTAGGTGACGCCCTCGGTCGGCGATTCGGGGGGGCGACGGTCCAGGGCGATGAGCCGGCCTGGCCGTTGACCTGGAGCAGGGCCAGCGATCTCCGCCAGCGCCTCGAGCGCCAAGGAACCGAGGTAGCCGGTCCCACCCGTGACCAGGACCCCGCTCACGTGCCGAGCACCGGGTCCGCGGCGACGACCGGCGGCGGGCGTCGCGACCACACGCTCGCCACGGTCAGGCCGGCGATCAGGTGCCAGATGCCCCACCAGGCGGCCACCAGCGCCATCCCACCGAGCCCACCGAAGAAGCCGAAGATCAGCACCAGCGCCAGCGCCGAGTTCTGGATGCCGACCTCGATGCTGACCGCCCGTCGGTCGCGCTCCTCGAGCCCCAACGCCGCCGAGGCCCCGTAGCCGAGGAGAAGCGCCAGGGCGTTGTGGAGGAACACCGCCAGCGCGACGACGCCGAGCAGCGCCGCGAAGTGCTCGATGTTGGACAGGAAGGCGATGGCGACGAAGCCGATGAAGAACACGATCGAGATGGCCCGCATCGGCCGGTACAGCTTGGCCGCCAGCTCCGGGCGGCGCAGCCGCAGCAGCACCCCGGCGGTGACCGGCACCACCAGTAGCAGCAGGATCGTGATGGCGAGGTCGACCGGATCCAGGGCGACGGCGCGGAGCACCTCGCGGGTACCGGGGTCCAGCGAGCCCCAGAAGGCGAAGTTGGCCGGGGTCGCCACCGCCGCGACCAGGGTCGCAACGCCGGTCATGCCGATCGACAGGCCGGTGTTGCCCTTGGCCAGGTGGCAGACGATGTTGGAGACGTTGCCGCCCGGGCAGCATCCCACGAGGATCATCCCCAGTGCGATCGAGGGCGCCGGGTCGAGGATGCGGGTCAGCGCGAAGGTGAGCCCTGGCAGCAGCAGGAACTGCGAGGTGAGCCCGACCAACGGGGCCTTCGGCTGGGCGAACACGGACCTGAGGTCGGCGACGCGGACGTCCAGCGCGATGCCGAACATGATCAGCCCGATCGCCACGTTCAGGATGAACAGGCTGGTCGGGTCGAAGTTCAGCCGGATCTCGTCGATGGCCTCTGCAGCCAGGAGGGTGACGTCGCTGGCGAGCAGCGGCGCCAGCAGCGCTGTCAGCAGCGGCGCGAGCGACGAGGTCATCCGGCCGGCTCCTCGTGCATCGCTTTGAACGTCCGCAGCGCCGGCGCCCACAGGTGCGCGCCGGCGTCGACGTCGACGTGGACCACCGCGGGCCCGTCGCCGGCCAGGCAGCGCTCCAGGGCCGGTCGCAGCTCGTCGGGGCGGGTGACGTACTCGCCGCGAGCCCCCATGGCGCGAGCCAGCTCGTCGAAGCGGATCTCGCCCAGATCGGCGTAGACCGTGTCACCGTCCGGCAGTGGCCGGTCGAGCAGCAGCCGTCGCGCCACCGTCTTGAGCGGCTTGGCCGCGATCGACTGGCTCATCTTCACCATGCCCCAGGCCCGGTCGGCGAACACCACCCAGGTGACCTTCAGTCCGTGACGGACCGCCGTCTCCACCTCCTGCGGGTGCATCCCGAAGGCCCCGTCGCCGATCAGGCAGCACACCTCGCGGTGGGGGGCCACCTTGGCACCCAGGGGCTGCGCCATCCCGGCACCCAGCATCCCGAACTTGAAGGTGGACAGCATCGAGCGGGGCGTGCGGGCCTGGAGGTAGAACTGACTCCAGACGGCGGTGTTGCCCCCGTCCACCACCCAGACCGTGTCCTCGGGGAACACCTCCTGGGCGGTGGTCGGGATCCGGGACGGATGGACCGGTCCCTTGGTGTCCTTGGCGTCCAGCGCACGGTCGAGCTTGGCGCGATCCTCCGCCGCTGCGGCCTCGATGTCGTCGAGCCAGGCGGCGCGCGTGGCGGCGTGCGGGGACGGCTCCGCGTCGGCGAGGCCCTCGAGCAGCCCGCGCAGGGTCGCGCCGACGTCGGCGCGCACCGCCAGCTTCAGCGGACGGTTGGCACCGAGCACCGCGTCGTCGAGATCGACCTGCACGGTGGCGGCCGCGTCGGGAGGGGCCCAGTTCGGGGCCTTGCCCCACCAGTCCGTCTCACCGAGCCGGGAGCCGAGCACCAGGATCAGGTCGGTCTCGTTTCGGACCCGGTCGACGAGGTCGACGTGGACCATGGCCACCGACTGACGGCGCCGTTCGTCGATGACGCTGCGGGCCGCCCAGCTGGTCGTGACCGGTGCGTCGAGCCCCTCGGCCAGCCGGGCGAGCTCAGCTTCCGCGCCGGCGTGCAGGACCCCGGAGCCGGCGTGGAGCAGGGGACGTTCCGCGGCCCTGAGTAGCTCGACCATGTCCGCGAGCTGGGCCGGGTCCGGCGGGATCGCCACCAGCGACCGGTAGGTCGACGGGGCCCACAGCTGCCCGTCGACCTCGTGGCTGCCGTTGATCAGGTCCTCGGGGACGTCGAGGTGGACGACGCCGGGCCGCCCCGACCACACCGCGCGCAGCGCATGGCGGAGCAGCTCCGGGATGCGCTCGGCCGAGGGGACGTGGACCGACCACTTGGTCATCGGGGCCGTGACCGCGGTCTGGTCGAAGTACTGGTAGGTGCCGCCCCGGTCGGGGGAGCCGATGCCGGTCCGCCGCGAGGAGGTGATGAGCAGCACCCGGTTGCCCTCGCCCTGCTCGACCGCGACCCCGGGCAGCACGTTGGCGACCCCGGGCCCGTTGCTGGCGATCGCGACGCCGAGCCGGCCGGTCGTGCGCGCGTAGGCGCCGGCCATGTGTGCCGCCGAGGTCTCGTGCCGGGGCGAGATCAGCTCGATGCCGACGTCGGCCAGGGTCGAGTACAGCCCGTAGTAGGTGCCGTCGATGATGCCGAAGACGCGCTCCACGCCCTCCGCGGCCAGCATGCGCGTGATGATCGTGCCACCGGTCAAGGTCGCCATGGACCCACCCTCCCTGGGCGCCGCGGTCCCGAAGGTAGGCCCGCGCCTTGCTGCCCGGTGCGCAACCCTACGGAACGGCGCGCCGTCGGGTCGCTCGGAGGCGCCACCCCGGGCTCGACCAGTTGGTCGAGCCCGGGGTTGGGGAGCGACCCATGGCCCGGGGACCCCGGACACATGGAGGGGTGCGTCCTCTTCGCCGGTCGGGCACGGTGGGAGGTAGGACCCTCGAACGGGGTCAGGCGACGACGTCCGGAGCGGACCTTCGGGCTCGGCAGGCCGGAGCGAGCGATCCGGAAGGGCCAGCGACATGACCAGCATCAACATCGTCCCAGCAGGCAACCAGCTCTACGAGGTCGAGGTCAGCGACGACACCGGAACGTCGCGGCACGAGGTCGGCATACCCGATCGGCTCCTCGCGGAGCTCGACCTCGCCGACGTCGCGGTGCAGGACGTGGTCCGGGTGGCGGTCGAGTTCCTGGTCGAGCGCGAGGGACGCGATCGGTTGGCGCGTGAGATCGACCTCGGGAGTGCGACCGAGCGCTACCCGGAGCTCGTGGAGCAGCTCACCAGTGGTTCCCGGGTCCGGCCCTCGAGGCAGACGCCGCCACCTGGGCTGCACGATGCTGAGCCGGACGAACCCACCGGTGACCGACGTCTGGTCGCCGAGGTGGAGCAGGAGCAGCGGTCGGGTGAGGCCAGCCGCCCGTTCCCCCACCGCTGAACCTCGTGAGGGCGGCCACCGTGATGTCGCCGGCCGATGCGGTCTGGCTCCTCGGGGAGACACGACGCAACCCGATGACCATCTCCACCCTGCTGTGGCTGGACGGACCCGTGGACGTCGAGGTCCTGCGCGAGCGGGTCGAGGAGCGCGTCGTCGCGCGGCATCCCGCATTCCGGCAACGGATCCTGCCACCGTGCGTTCCCGGTGGCCTTCCCCGCTGGGAGGACACCGACGTCGACCTCGATCAGCACCTGTCCGTGGTCGACCTGCCGCCGCCGGGGGCGCACGCGCTGCTGGAAGCACGCTGCAGTCTCGAGCGCAGCACCCCACTCGACCCGGACCGACCCCGCTGGCGGTCCACCGTCTACCGGGGCTACGGCGGGGACGGCACGGCCATCCACACCCGTCTCCACCACAGCCTTGGTGACGGGACGTCCCTGATGCGGCTCGTGCTCAGCCTCTGCGACGGCCAGGACCCGGTGGCGGAGCCGGGTGGGGACGGTCGTTCGTCCGCCGGCCGGTCGGTGGCCCGGGCGCAGGACCTGCTCGCGACGCTGTCCGAGCATCGGGACCGTGAAGGGGCGGAGCCAGCGGCGGTGATCGGAGCAGGACATGGGCTCGCCATCGCTGCCCGGTGGACCACCCGGCTGGTCCTACCGGACCGGGTCGAGCGGAACGTCTTCCACGGCACCCCCCACGGTACGAAGCGGATGGCGTGGGACCCAGAGGGACACCCCTTGGAACCGGTCGAGTCGGCCAGTGACGCCTCCGGCGCCACGGTCAACGACGTGCTGTTGACGATCCTGACCACGGGGTTGCACCGCTACCTCGCCGATCGAGATGCACTGGTCGACGAGCTGCAGATCATGCTGCCGATCAGCCTGCGTGACCCGAGCGAACCGTTGCCAGCGCGTTTCGGCAACCGCATCGGTCTGCTCCCGGTGCGCCTGCCGGTCGGGTGCGTCGATCCCCGGGAGCAGCTGCGCCGGCTCCACGCTCAGACCGTCAGGCTCAAGCGGTCGCCGGCTCCCGTGATCTCGCACGCCCTGCTCACCGCCTCGGCCCTGGCCACCTCGCCGGGGACGCGATGGCTGCACCGTGCGAACCAGCTCCGATCGACGGGGGTCATCACCAACGTCCCCGGCCCTCCCGGCCCATGGCACCTCACCGGGAGCCGGGTGCTCGGCACCGTGGGGTGGGGCGGTCTGACCGCCGAGCTGAACCTGACGGGCTCCTTCATCACCCTCGACGAGCGGGTGTTCGTCGGTTTCGTCACCGACACCGCCGCGGTCCCGGAACCGGATGAGCTGCTCGATGCGGTCCGTGGTGCCTGGAACGACGTGTTGGAGTTCCTCGAGCCGCGGTCGAGCGGCGGACAGTGAGTCGGAGCACCACCGTCACCGCGGTGATGGACGGCGCTGATCGTGGCGCGCGGGAGCCGGTTCGGTCCGATCCCACGGGGCTCCGGACCGGCTCACGGCCCGGTCGCAGGGGCGGCGGCGGGCGGCTCCCACCGGTTCCGGCCGGCCAGCAGTACAGCCCCGGTACCCACGGCGGCCACCAGCCCGCTCACGATCGCGCCGATCACCGGCAGCTGAGCGACCAGCACGATGGCCGCCAGGCCGAGCGCGACGGCCGCGACCGACCGTGGCCAGCTGTGGAGGTCGAACACCGCGAGCTGGCCCAGCCAGAGCCCGACGACGACCGGGGCCAACAAGCCCAGCACGGCGATCAGCGTCACTGCGCCACCGATGAGCGCGACGCCACCGGTCGTGGCCACCAGGCCCGCCAGGGGCCACAGTTCGCCCAACGCGAGCAGCCCGGTCACGCCGACGACGACGACCGCAGCCAGGAACAGGACGACCGATGCGCCGACGATCCCGAGCACGCCGACACCCACGCTGGCCAGCGGCCGTCGGCGGATCCGGTCCATGCTCGCCTCGGCCGGACGGTGGCCGATCCACAACAGGAGGCCGGCGACGAGGAGCAGGCTGACGTAGCGTCGCAGGATCATGGCGAAGCGTGCCGTGAAGCCCGCAGCGTCGGCTCGACCGATCGCCACCTGCTCGGCGCCAGCGACCGTGCCCCGCCCCGTGTACCGACCGGCGCGGCCGAGGACGTCGCCATCGACCGCTCCGTCGTTGGTGACCGTGCCGCCCGCGAACGCGAGGTCACCGCCGACCTCGCCGTCCTCGCCGACCGTGATCGTCGCGCCGGCCACCACCAGATCCCCGGCAAGCTGACCGGGCACGACCACCTGGCCACCAGCCGCCCGCACCGTGCCTGCGACGGTCCCCGGCACACGGATCGCACCGGCGGCTGCCAGGACGTCGCCGGTGACGGTTCCGCGCACCACCACCTCGCCACCCGCGGCGACCACATCGCCCCGGACCACGCCGTCTACCTGGATGCGCCCACCGGCGAGGTACACGTCGTGGTCGAGTTCGCCGTCGATGATCACCTCCGGGCCGGCACGGAACCCATCCTCGATGGACCCGCTCGTGCTCTGCCCCCAGGCGGCGGTGACGGTGACGGCCAGGAGCAACAGCGCTGTCGGCACGGCGAACGGGAGCGGGCGCAACCGCATGCTCATCCTTTTGGTGGTCGGCTTCCATGGTGGCTGCGGTGTCCTCCGGATGGCAGCGACCGTTCGACAGGGTCGGGGTCCCTGCCTGAGGGTCGAAGGGGTCTGCCGGCGGCGCAGCCGTCCCCTAGCTTGGGGACCGCCCGGTACCTGTCGGATGCGGTGACGGAGACGTGTCGGTGATCGAGGTAGAGAGCTTCCTGGCGCTCGGTGACTCCTTCACCGAGGGCATGGAGGACGAGCTCGCACCCGACGGGCGGCACCGAGGTTGGGCCGACCGGGTGGCCGCCGCGCTGGCGGCGCAGCAGCCGGGGCTGCGCTACGGCAACCTCGCGGTCCGCGGCCGGTTGCTGGACCAGGTGATCGCTGAGCAGCTGCCGGTCGCGCTGGAGCTCCGACCCGACCTGGTGTCCTTCCACGCCGGTCCGAACGACGTGCTACGGCCGGGGACGGACCTGCCCGCGCTGGCGGCCCGCTACGACGACGCCGTCGCCCGGCTGACCGGTGCAGGCAGCACCGTCGTGCTGTTCACGGCGATCCAGCGTGCCGGCGGGACCAGCCGGTTCGCGGACCGGCTCGCGGATCGCTTCGCGGCCTTCAACGCCGGCGTGCGGGCGACGGCGGCCCGGCACGGNGCGTTGCTCGTCGATGTTGGGGTGGTCCGGGCGCTCTACGACCGACGGATGTGGCACGAGGACCGGCTGCACCTCGCTCCGCAGGGTCACCGCCGGGTGGCAGCGGCGGTGCTGGAGACGCTCGGGGTGCGCGACCCGGAGCTGCTCGGCGGGGAACCGGAGTGGTGGCGCGACCATCTGCTCGCGGTGCGACGGCCACCCCGCCACCGGCGTGTGGCTGCCGACCTTCGGTGGGTCACCCGTCACCTCTCGCCGTGGGTCGGTCGGCGGCTGCGTGGCGTGTCCAGCGGCGACGGCGTCAGCTGTAAGCGTCCGGCGCTGCTCCCGGTGGAGCGCTGACCGCGGACGGTCGGGATGCCCACCACCACGCGAGCCAGGCGAGGAGCAGTCCCATCGCCCCGCACACCACCGCCCAGACCAGGGGGAACCGGTCGGGTACCACGACGTCGGGGGCACCGTCGAGGGTGCAGACGATCGATGCCGGCCACCGCCAGGTGGGTCCGCTGCCGCCGGCGATCCCCAGCGGCAACGGGAGTCGAGACCAGCAGTAGCCGTCCAGGTAGCGGGCATGGCCGAGGGTGGTGCCGACGACGGCAGCACCGGCGGCGGCCAGCGTCAGGACCGCGGCGATCGCGGCCCTCAGCGGCCGCCGGCCCCCGGACGTCACCGACGAAGCTCCTCCTCGGCGTACTCGCAGGCACCCTGGATACCACATCTCGCCTGCCGAAGCGGCGGGTCGGGTTGCCGTGCGCTGCTCAGCCGGCGGGGCATCGGGGCCGCCATGGGCAGTGGTTGCAGTGGCGGTCTGGGACCGCCTCGAAGGTGGGGTCCCCGGAGGCGCGGCGGGCCACGACGGCGAGGTGGTCGCGGGCCGCAGCCATGCTGTCCTCGGTCAGCGTCACGGTGACCGCGGCGGGTGCGACGGGGTAGTGCAGGGTGGCGCGGACCCGGTCCCGGTCGGGCCAGCGGCGTCGCACCAGCGCGCCGTACACGTTGAGCTGCAGGTCCTCGGCGAGGTCATCGGGGGTGACCTGCCGCCGGGTGACCTTGTGGTCCACCACCTCGATGGTCCGCTCGTCGCGGTCCAGCAGCAGGTCGACGAACCCGATGATGCGGTGCCCGGGCGACAGCTCGTCGCGAAGCGGCTGTTCGACCCCGAGCACCGTCGAGGTGGCGAGCACGTCCCGCTGCAGGCTGTGGGTGACCCAGGACGCGGCGCGCCCGGCCGATCCGTCGGCGTGGGGTAGCTCCAAATCCTCCCAGGCGGAGCCCAGGGCGTCCAGCGCGTAGGGCAGCGCGTCGGCGAGCGGCGCATCGGGTCGGGCGGCCCGGTGGCGGTAGGCGGCCTCCAGCGCGGCGTGGACCGCGGATCCGATCCGCCAGGCGCGAGGCACGTGACGCTCGGCGGGCACCTTCGCGACGTAGCTGTACCAGTACCGCCGTGGGCACTGCTCGTAGGTCCGGGTCGAGGACACGCTGTGCCACCACGTCCGACCCGCCGGTGCGGTCATCGTCACCGCGCCGTCACGCTGGGGCATCGCCGTCACCTCCCGACACACCCCACGATGCCGGACCGGTGTGACACCGAGGTGTCAGGCCCCGGCCCCGCGCTGGGTCGATCTGGCATGGACAGGACATAGCCGTGGTGTCGGCGCGTCACCGCGCGGGGGGACCACCAGGTCGGGGGAGCGGAGACCGGATGTCGGGGCGGATGTCCGGTCAGGCCGCCTCGTGGCCTTCTGCCAGCCCCTGCAACCGCTGGAGCGTGGCGCGCATCCCGTCGCGCAGCTCCTCGTCGTGGGCGTCGAGGCCGCCCAGCAGCAGCGCTGCGAACACCCTGGCCCCGAGCGGACGCGGACCTGTCGGCGCCCGTGACTCGGTCACCAGGGTCCCGTCACCATCAGGCTCGAAGCGGTACCGCCAACGGGTCGCGCTCCCGCGTGTCTCGAACGCGAACTCCCGCCCCGGATCGGCTGCCACGACCCGGTTCACCGTGAACCAGCGCACCAGCCCGCGCCGGTTGAACCCCAGGAACCTCGCCCCGACCGCGGGGCCGCCGACCGAGCCGACCCAGCGGCCGCCGGTGCACTCCGGGCTCAGCTGCCCCATCTGGGTGACGTCGGACACCAGCTCGTAGCAGCGCTGCGGCCGGGCGGCGATCCGTAGGCTCACCGCGTCGGGTGAAGGTGGGGGTCGCGACGGGTCCTCGGTTGCGTCCACGGTGGTCCTCACGACGGATCGGAGCCGCTCTCCGCGGTGTGNGCGGCGGGACAGGTCGCGCGGGGCCCGTCAGCGCGGGGCCCGTCAGCGCGGGGCCCGTCAGCGCGGGGCCCGTCAGCCCGGGGCCCGTCAGCNCGGNGCCCGTCACGGGGCCCGTCAGCCCGGGGCCCGTCAGCGCGGTGCTGCTGAGCGTCGCATCTCGGCGGGGCGCTGACAAGCGGGCCCGGCAGCGGCCCAACCTCCGAGCAGCGTCCGATCCCTCGCCCGGTCGGTCCACGCTCGGTTCATGCGTCACCGTGTGGCAACCCGTGACCATGGGTAGAGGGTCATGGTGTGCCGTTGCGGAGGCGCGGTGGCAGGCCTCGTAGCCGACCACATGGGCGCATCAGCGCCCTAGCAAGGAGAAGCAGTCAGAAGAGCGGCTCTTCTAACGCTGCATGCGGTGATAGGCACATATCTCGACTGGAGGTCGAGATCCCAGCTGTACATCGATGACCACTTGAGGCTTTGGTAGTGGTGCCCGTCGCTTCCACGTCGGGCTGTCCTCCTTCGGAGAGGCAGCGGGAGAGCACCTCGATGTCTGGTGGAGACCCCCTCGAGCAACCTCTGAGCTCGATCACCTCTTGACAGCTGCCCTGAGAGCCCCATGATCGGTGGTGACCGCGGGAGGGTGAGCGGCATGGGAGAGCAACCGCTGGTCGACGTCGACCAGCTCCGCAGCGAGGTGCAGGAGCACTACGCCGAGGTGGCACATGAGCCGGGTGGGGAGTTCCACTTCCACACCGGACGGCGGGCCACCAGCCGCCTCGGCTACGGGGCGGAGCTGCTCGACGGGTTCCCGGAGGCGTGCATCGAAGCCTTCGCCGGGGTCGCCAATCCCTTCAGCTGGGGACTCCCGGAGCCCGGTGAGCAGGTGATCGACATCGGGTCGGGCGGCGGCCTGGACGCCATGATCGCCGCGCGCGCCGTCGGCTCACAGGGTGCGGTGGTCGGCGTGGACATGACCCCGGCGATGCTGGAGCGCGCCAGCCGGAACGCCGGTGCAGCGGGGCTGGACAACGTCGAGTTCCGCTCCGGCTTCGCCGAGGAGCTGCCGGTGCCCGACGGCTGGGCCGACCTGGTGATCTCCAACGGGGTCCTCAACCTGGTGCCGGACAAGGTCGCGGCCTACGAGGAGATCATGCGGGCGCTCAAGCCCGGCGGCCGCATCCAGATCGCCGACGTCTGCGTCGAGGTGGAGGTACCGGAGGCGGCCAGACGCGACATCGATCTGTGGAAGGGTTGAATCGCCGGTGCCCTGCCGTGTGCAGGGTGGCAGACGGTGATCGAGGGTGTCGGCCTGGTCGATCTGCGGTTCGGAGAGCCGCTCGACACCTACGGCGGGGCTCCGGGTGAGGGCAACGCCCGGACCTTCGGGGTCCAGGGCCACGCCTTCACCGCGGTCAAGCCAGGTGCCTGACCATCCACAGGGCCTGACGGCGCCTCGGCAGGGTGACGACGGAACTCACCGGGCCGCCGGGAGCGGCCTGGTGGTCAACAGCGCGATCACGACCCCGACCATGAGGAACCCCGCCGACAGCCCGATCGTGTCGGCCATTCCCCCGATCACCGGCGGTCCGATCAGGAAGGCGAGGTAACCGACGGCCAGCACCGCGGCGACCCCTTCGCCCGGCGTCGTCACCACCCGTCCGGCGGAGGCGAAGGCCAGCGGCACGAGCGAGCCGAGGCCGAGCCCGACCAGTAGGAATCCGGCGACGCCGCCGAGCAGCACGGGCACGGTCGCCACCACCAGGAACCCGCCACCGGCCAGGAGCCCGCTGGCTCGGATCACTGTGCGACGGCCGAAACGTCCGACCAGTCGGTCGCCGATCAGCCGAGCGCCGACCATGCCGGCCGTATGGGCCACGAACGCCCACCCGATGCGTTCCGTTGCCACCACGACGGTGTCACGTAGGTGGATGCCAGCCCAGTAGCCGGCGGTGGACTCGCCGAGGATCGAGGCGAAGGCGACCAGTGCGAGCGGGAACAACGGTCCCCGTGGCAGCGCGAAGCGGGCCGGTGCGGTGGCCGTCACCCGGTCGTCGATGGTGAGCCGTCGCAACGCCATGACCCCGATCGTGGCGACCAGCATGGCCACCAGCGCCAGGTGCGCCCACACCGGGGTACCGCTCGCGATCGCGATGCTGCCGGCGAGCGCACCGATCAGCGTGCCGACGCTCCAGGCCGCGTGCATGCTGACCAGTATCGACCGGCCGTAGGAGCGCTCCACCCCGATGCCCTGGGCGTTCATCCCGACGTCCATCGAGGCGGCGCCGAGGCCGAGCAGGGCCAGCGCGAGTGCCAAGGTGAGCGGCCCCGCCGCCAGGCCCGTCACCGGCAGGGCGATGACAGCGGTCACCACCCCCGCCAGCATCAGGTGTCGGCTGCCCGTGCGCCCGATCACCCGTCCCGCCAGCAGCAGACCGCTCACGACGCCCACCGACAGGGCCGGGAGGACCAGCCCGAGCGTGGCGGCAGGCAACCCGAGGTCGTCCTGGACCGACGGGATCCGCGACAGGAACGAGGCCAGCGTCAGGCCGCTGGCGAGGAACATCCCGGTCAACCCGAGGCGTGCGCCGCGCACCGACGGCGCGACACGAGGCGCCCGGTCCGGTACCCCGTCCGCGTCCCTGCCCACCGCGGCTCCTTCCCCCTCGGGGGAGGGGGTGGCTCGGCTCGTTCGGTCGCCCGGCGCCGGGCCGCCCGGTACCCGAAGACCACCGCCGGTCCGAGCGTAGGGCGCGGACCGGGACAGGTCCGCCCCAGCCTGGACGCACCTTCGTTGCCCACGGTGTGGCACCCACGGATCGGGTTCGCCGCGGATCGAGGCCGCCGCGTCACCGACCACAGGACACCTCGACCCGGCCGCCGAGGAGCCGCCACGTGGTCTGGGTGACCGATCCGGCGAGGAGATCGTCGTGGGTCACGAGCAGCAGCGCACCCGGGAACGCCTCGAGTGCAGCCTGGAGGCGCTCGATCGAAGGCAGGTCGAGGTGGTTGGTGGGCTCGTCGAGGACCAGCACGCTCGCCTCGGATGCCAGCCCGCGGGCCAGGGCGAGCTTGCGCACCTCGTCGGGTGACGGTTCGGCTGTGACCAGCACCCGCTCGGGATCCACGCCGAGCAACGCCACCGTGCCCAGCACCCGCCCCCTCAGCTCCGCCGGCAGCGCGGCGATCCGTGCGACCTCGGCGAGCGGATCCTCGAGCTCCTGCGGCAGCTCGGCCACCTCCTCGGCACGGGCGAGCCGGGCGTGCTGCTGCCCGACGCGCTGCCCGAGGGACGCCTCCGCCGTCTCCTGGGCGCGCTTGCGTCCCGCGTCCCGGGCATCGGGTTGTGCCGCACCGGCCAGGCGCCGCTCGCGACGGAGCCGGCCTCGGCACTGTGCCGATCACGACGGACCTCGGCCAGGATCCGACGCTGCCGTATGTCCTCGCGTCGGGCACGGTCGTGGGCGACCCGCTTCGCGGCCTCCGCCGCCCGCCAGCGTTCGGAAGCCGCCCCGTAGGCGCCGGCGTGGAGCTCGAGACGCTGCTGGGTGATCCGGAGCGTGCGGGTCGTCAGGCGCTCCAGGACGGTGCGATCGTGGCTCACCACGAACCCGAGACCGTGGAACGCCCCCAGCACGCCGAGCAGGAGCTCCCGCGCGTGACCGTCGAGGTGGTTCGTGGGTTCGTCGCGGAGCAGCACCTCCGGCTCCTCCGCCAGGGCGGCAGCGATCAGCCACCGCTGGCGCTGGCCCGCCGACAGCTCGCCGGCCAGGAGCCGGAGCAGGGTCGATTTGCCCGACCCGTTCTCGCCGACGACCCCGACCCAGCCGGGTGCGCGCGGAGCAACGGCGACATCGAGGTCGACCTCGACGAGGACGGACAGGGCGGAGGTGTAGGCATGGGTGACCCCATGCAGGTGCACGGTCGGCACGGCAACGTTCCTCGCGTCAGCGGCGCGCACGAGACGCGCTGCGATCTGGAAGGGAGGTCAGCCGTGCTGCCGCACCAGACGCTCCATCGACGAGGACAGGCGAGATCCGGCGGCCACTTGGGCCGAATGGGTGGGACGAGGCTACTCCTGCGCGGCCATGCGGTCGGCACCCAGGCCACCCGATGCACGCTGTCTGCGCGGTGCCGTTCGTGCGAGAACCAGCACATAGTCGCTGGTTCTCGCGCGGATGCCGCCCGTGCTCTCCTCCCACCGCCACCGGGTCGCGAGAAGCAGCAGCTGGCCGCTGGTTCTCGCACAGCGGGTGCCCGGGATCTCGCGGACCCAGGCACGTCCTGGGCTCGGACCCACCTACGGTGCGAGCGACGGAGGAGGGGCTGGTGGACGCACCGCAGGCGGTCCTGTGCGACCTCGGTGGGGTGGTGATCCGGATCGACCCCGCTCGCATCCGCAGCCGCTGGGCGGCGCGCAGCTCGCTGCCCGCCAGCGAGGTGCACGCGGCCTATCCGGACGCGGCCTACGAGGCCTTCGAGCGGGACGAGCTCAGCGTGGGGGAGTACCTGGCGCACGTCCGCGAGCGCTTGCAGCTGCAGGGTGACGACGAGGAGCTCGCCGCCGACTTCAACGACCTCTACCTCGGTGCGGATGCTGCGGTCGTCGACCTGCTGTGGCGACTGCGGCACAGGGGTGTGCGCCTGGTCGCGTTGACCAACACCAACCGGCTGCACCACCGGGCGTGGTCGCGCCGCTTCGGGGCCGAGCTGGAGGTCTTCGAGACCATCCACTGCTCCCACGACCTGCGTGCCCGCAAGCCCGAGCGGGCCGCCTTCGAGCGCGTGCTCGATGCCGACGGGCTCACGCCGTCGGCGACGGTGTTCGTCGACGATCTTCCCGCCAACGTGGAGGCAGCCAGGGCGCTCGGCCTGCAGGGGCTCGTGTTCACCGGCGCCGCCGCCCTCGAGCGCGACCTCGCCCGTCTCGGTCTCCTGGACGCGACGGGGCGCTGAACGGCCACCCGACCCCGCGCCGCCGGTCAGCCGGGTCCGCCACCGGTACGGGCCGGCAGCTCCCGCTGCCCACCGACGACGAGGTTGACCACCAGGTCGAGGTCGATCCCGGCGGCATCCAGCTCCTCTCGCAGCGCGGTGGGATCGGCCTCGGGTGGGGGACCGAACGCGATGAGTCGGATCGTGCCGTCACGCACCTGCACCGACGCCACCCGCCAGCCCTGCGCCTCCGCCCACTCGGTCGCGATCGGCGTCGCAGTGGCCTCACCGAGCCGGTCACCCACGATCTGGTAGGTACCGAGCGACAGGGGCACGGCGACCGCGCACACGAGGATCGCGACGACCATGAGGGTGCGTCCCCGCAGCTGTCCCAGCTCCGCGCCGGTGGCTTGTGCCACATCACGGACGCGGTAGAGCAGCAGCACGACCGTCCCCGTCGCGATGATCGCGGTGACGTTGGTGCCGAACAGCAGGAAGGCTCCCGAGGCCTCGGCGAAGCGGCCCGCCTCGAGCAGCAGTCCGACCACCGCCAGGGGCGGTACGAGCGAGATGGCGATCGCGACCCCGGGCAGGGTGTCGGAGACGTCCGCGCGCACCAGCGCGAAGGCGCCCACCGTGCCGGTGGCCAGCGCCGCGATGAGATCGATCAGCGACGGGTTGGTCCGACCGATCACCTGGGTGTTGGTCTCCGACACCAGCCCCACCGGATCGATCGAGCCGAAGGCGAACCCGACCGCGATCACCAGCAGCGCGCCACCGACGACGTAGGCCAGGCTGCGGATCATCGCACCCTTGCGCGCCAGGACCAGCGCGAGGGCCGTCCCCAGGATCGGCGTCATGAGCGGAGCGACGATCATGGCCCCGATCACCGTGGCGGTCGAGTCCGAGAACACCCCGGCCGACGCGATGATCGCTGCCAGTGCGAGCAGCACCCAGAAGGCCGAGCGCTTCTGGCTCGCGTCGGGGCCGACGAACAGCAGCTTGTCGACCATCCGGTCGACGTCGACACCGCTCAGCCGGTAGTGGGGGCCGGTCACGTCCTCCATCACGGGACCTCGTTCGGGGCTCGCCTGGTGGGTCGGCCGGCGGGCAGCTGGCGGGTCGCCGGGACGGCGAGCAGGGCCAGCAGGACGCAGGCCAGCAGCCCGGTCTTCAGCGCGAACAGCTGCGCGGCTTCGTAGTCCTCGACGAGCGCGTCGACCACGTCCGCCTCCAGCCCGGCCTCGGTGGCCCGCGCCCGCACCGCGTCCGACGGGACGAAGGACACTCCGTCGCTGACCGCGATCGCGGTCTGCTCCGCGACCGCGCGTGGGACGCGCGGGTCGTCCTCGACCTGGCTGACGAAGTTGGCGACCAGACCGGACAGCACGATGGCGCCGATCAGGGCGACCCCGACCGCCGAGCCCAGCTGCATGGCGGTGTACTGCAGACCTCCTGCCTCGCTGCGTCCCGAGGCATCCACCGAGGACTGCACCACATCGCCGAGCTGGGACGCGATGAGCCCCATCCCGATACCGAGCAACGCCATCGCGACGGCGAACCGCACCTCCCGAAGCGTCGGCTCCACCGTCGACAGCAGCCCCAGGGTCGCGAGGATCGTGGAGGCGAACCCGGTGCGCACCACGGTCCTGATCGCGAGCCACGTGCGCAGCCGTGCCCCGGCGATGGCGGCGACGAACATCGCGATGGAGACCGGGAGCATGCGCACGCCGGTCTCGAGCGCATCGAGCCCGAGGACCAGTTGCAGGTACAGCGGGACGGTGAAGAACACCCCCATCAGGATCAGGTTCTGCGCCAGGAAGGACTGGAGCCCGGCCCGCAGCGCCGGGATGCGCAGCAGGTCGAGGTGGACCAGGGGATCGGCTCCGGTGCGCTCGCGTCGGCGTTGCCAGCCGACGAACAGCCGCAGGACGAGACCACCGGCAGCGATCATGAAGGGGGTCAGCGCGAAGCCGAAGGGTGTGATCGGTGAGGCCTTCGGGACGAGCCAGCCCCAGGTGCCGGCCTGCAGCAGCCCGAAGACGATCAGGCCGAGGCCGAGCGCCGACAGCCAGACGCCGACGAGGTCGAGCCGGGGGCGGGCCGCGTCGCTGGGCGGGTCGCGGAGCAGTCGGACGCAGGCGAGCACGCCGAGGACGATCACCACCTCGCCGACGAACACCACCCGCCAGGTCAGGGTGGTCGTCGCCCAGCCGCCGACGATCGGACCGACCGCGATGCCGGCTCCAGCGACCGCGCCGATGACGGAGTAGGCGATGGCGCGTTCCCGGCCCTGGTAGTTGCCGGCGATGAGGGCAGCCAGCGCGGGCATCACGAGCGCCGCGCCGAGACCTTCGAGGACCGACCATCCGAAGGCCAGCACGAGCACGTTCGGGGCCAGCGCGGTGATCGAGGAGCCGACCGCGTACACGATCAGGCCGAGGGTGAAGGCAGACCGCCGGCCGATGAGGTCCCCGATCTTGCCCCCTGCGATCATGAACATCGCCATGACCAGGGAGTAGAGGGTGATCACCGCCTGGATCGCGGTGACGTTGGTGTCCAGGTCGAGGACCAGCTGGCTGATCGAGACGTTCATGACGGCCTGGTCGAGGACCATCACGAACTGCGCGGCCGCGAGCACCGCCAGCGGCGCCCATCTCTTCATGGTGATGTCACTCCGGCTGCGGACCCAGCCGCGAAGGCCGCCGCGACCGTGGCGCCGGGAGCATAGGCGCGTCAGCCGATCGCGGTCGGCTACTGCGGCTCACCGGTCGCGCACGCGCGCCGCCGGGATCAGCACCTCCCGCCGACCTGCTCCGCGACCCGGCTGGGCCGGGTCAGGTTCGCTACCTGCACGAGACGGTCGTCGCGGCGACGGGGACACACTGGCATCCTCTCGGTGGCCTCAGAACCGAGGTCGGTCATCCGCTACCCGTAGCCAGGGAACCCACCATGGACCGTCGCCTGTTCGTCCTTCGCCACGCCAAGTCGAGCTGGGACGACCCCTCCTTGGCCGACCACGACCGGCCCCTCAACGACCGCGGCCGCGACTCGCTACCGAAGCTGCAGCGCGCCCTCACGGAACACACCCACGCCATCGACGTCGTGCTGTGTTCGTCGGCCGCACGGACCGTGGCCACCTTCGACGGCGTCCGTGGCGCCCTGCGGGAGGACGTCGAGGTGGTGGTCGAGGAGGCGCTGTACGGNGCTGACGCCGCGACCTGGCTGGCACGCTGCCGCGAGCTCGACGACGGCGCGGGTGGTGCGCTGCTCGTCGGCCACAACCCCGGCCTCGAGGACCTGATCGTCGAGCTGACGGGCGCCGGTGAGCAGGAGGCGCTCGAGCAGCTCGCGAGCAAGGTCCCCACCGGCGCGCTGGCGTGCTGTTCCTTCGATGGGGCGTGGTCGACGCTGGGCGCGGACTCCTGCTACCTCGACGCCCTGCTGGTCCCCAAGCGGCTTCCCTGACAGTTCGGCACGTCCGGCCTTCCGCGCGCCTGGCGCGGAGCTGTCATGCTGTGGCAACGAGGAGAGAGAGGAGAGCGGCTGTGGACCGGATCGTGGTCGGTGTCGACGGCTCGGAGGGTGCGGTGCGCGGGCTGCGCTGGGCGCTCGCGGAGGCACGCCTGCACGGCGCGGTGCTGGAACTCGTCCATACCTACCCGATGCTCGAACACACCTACCCACAGCCCGTCGCGGTGGGCCTGCCCGATCGTGGATCACTGGCGACGCCGGAGGAGTTGGCGGCGGCAAAGCCGCGGTGTTCGACGGCGCACTACGCCAGGCCGGCGACAGCGGCGACGTGGAGCTGCGCCGCACGGTGCGTGCCGGCAGCCCTGCGCAGGTCCTGTGCGAGGTCGCTGACGGGGCCGGCCTGCTGGTGGTCGGCGCGCGGGGTCTGGGCGGGTTCCGGGGCCTGTTGCTCGGTTCGGTGACCCAGCAGGTGATCGCGCACAGCCCCTGCCCGGTCGCGATCGTCACGCCACAGGGTCAGCAGTGATCAGACCGGTCACCTGACGGCTGGCGCCACACCCGCGACCGGCACAGCGGCTACTGCTCCTCGTCCTCCTGGGGGATGAGGGTCAGCTCCGGGCCGTTCGGCCCGTCGGTGACATCGAGGGTGCTGCCGGCCAGCGGCTCGGCGAGCTCCGGCGCAACGTAGATCTCCGTGCCGTCCTGTTCCGTGATCTGGTCGCCCTCGACCGGCTGCTCGGCGAAGGCGAGCGCCAGTGCGGCCTGACCGGATTCGTCGGCGTGGGTGAAGACCCGGACCCCGTACTCCTCGGGCAGTTCCTGGGCCTGACGGGCCTCGGCGAGGACGCTGACAGCGGTGGACGTGACCTGCAACAAGTTCGATCCCAACGGTTGACGTGGTGTCGCCACCGTACAGACCGAGCCAGCCCGCCGCGCGACCCCGACCGGCCGTGGCGCGACACCCGGTGGACAGGTCATCATGGCACGATCACCGGGGAGGAGCGTGCCGCGCACCTCCGTGCAGGAGCCGAGGACCGGAGGTCGAGGTGAGCCGCTTCGAGCATCTCTGCGCTGACCTGGATTCCCATCACATCGAGGGCTACACCGTCCACGGTGGCATCCCGTTCTCGATGCCCTTGGTCTCGCACATCGCGGGCAACCTGTGGACCGGTGGTTGTCGGGACGGGGTGGAGCTCCCCCACGACTTCGCCTACGTCGTCAGTCTCTACCCCTGGGAGCGCTACGTGCTCGGACCCGACACCGTGCGTGTCGAGCGTCGGATGTGGGACTCCGACGATCCGCTCGGCGCCGGCGAGCAGGTGTACGAGATCGCCGGATGGTCCCTGGCAGCGATCCGTGACGGGAAGACCCTGATCCACTGCCAGGCCGGCTTGAACCGTTCGAGCCTCGTGGCTGGGCTGGCGATGGTGCTCTCCGGGGTGCCCGCGGCGCGCGCCATCGAGGTGCTGCGCGAGCGTCGGTCGCAGGCCGTGCTGTGCAACCGCAGCTTCGAGCACTGGCTGCGCCGGTCAGACGCGGGGCCGATGCTGTGATGCATCGGCGTCGTGCCCCACGGGACGGCGCCCAGCAGCCCGAGCCGTCCCCCTCCTGGCTGGTCTCGCCAGGCTGCGGGGCCGGTCACTGCCCGGCGCCTGACCCCCGCCCTTGGGTCGCCTCACCACGAGCGGGACCACTGGCCGTGTCCAGCAGGCCAGGGTCCGTCCGTCGAGTTGCGGGACGACACTGCTCAGGTTCCCTGTCATCATGACCGTCGATCAGGAAACCGTCATGCGTGAGTTCACCGGGCCGGGCACGGTCGATACCGGCGATGAGCGGACGCTGTTGTCTGGCCTCCGCGAGTTGGCCGCCGAAGATCCCGACCGTCCCGCGGTCGCCTACCGCGACGGCGACCGCTTCAGCTCCTGGAGCTTGGGCCGCTTCCTCGAGGAGGTCGACGAGGTGGCACGGGGTCTGGTCGGGATCGGCATCGAGCCGGGGCAGCGGGTCTGCATCTTCTCCGCGACGCGTCTGGAGTGGGCGGTGCTCGATCACGCCATCTGGGCCGCGGGTGCCGTCACCGTGCCGATCTACGAGACCTCCTCGGCCGAACAGGTCGAGTGGATCGTGTCGAACTCCGGCGCCGTCGCACTGGTCGCTGAGACCCAGGAGCTGCTGGAGACCTACCAGAAGGTCGCCGACGAACTCCCCGCCTGCCAGTACACCGAGGTGGTCGAGGACAACGGGCTGCAGCGGATCAAGGACGCCGGCCGCGACGTGTCGCCTGAGGCTGTTCGCGAGCGGGAGGACGCGTTACGCCCGGACGACCTGGCCACCATCGTCTACACCTCCGGTACCACAGGACGCCCCAAGGGCTGCCGCATCACCCACCACAACCTGGTCTTCAACGTCGCGGCGTCGCAAGCCGCGCTCGACGAGCTGATCCGTCCGGGCAGGTCGACGCTGCTGTTCCTGCCGTTGGCTCACATCTTCTCCCGGCTGATCCAGGCCACCTGTCTGCGCAGCCGTGTGCTCCTCGCGTTCGCCAGCGGTCCCGATCAGGTCCAGGAGGAGCTGCCGATGTTCCGGCCGACCTTCCTGCTCGGGGTGCCGCGGGTGTTCGAGAAGGTCATCAACGGCGCCCGCCGCAGGGCGCAGGACGAGGGCAAGGGCAAGGGCTGGCTGTTCGACCGTGCGCTCGACGTCGCAGAACGGCACTCCCGCGAGGCGCAGCCGGGCCTGTGGACGCGCCTCCAGCACCGGGTGTTCGATCGCCTGGTCTACGCCAAGCTGCGGGATGGCATCGGTGGGCAGGTCGAGTACGCCGTGTCCGGCGGGACGACGCTCGGCGAGCGGACCGGCCACCGGTTCCGTGGCATCGGGATCACGATCCTCGAGGGCTACGGCCTGACCGAGACCACGGCACCGGCCGCCGTATCGCGGCCCGATGCGGTGCGGATCGGTTGGGTCGGCGAGGCACTGCCCGAGGTGTCGATCCGCATCACCGATGACGGGGAGATCGAGGTGCGTGGCGACAACGTGTTCGCTGGCTACCACGGGAACCCGGAGGCCACCGAGGAAGTGCTCGACCACGAGGGCTGGTTCAGCACCGGCGATCTGGGCGAACTCGATCACGACGGGTTCCTGAGGATCGTGGGCCGGAAGAAGGACACCGTGGTCACCTCGGGGGGTATCAACGTCACGCCCGACGTGCTGGAGGACCGTCTCACGAGCCATCCACTCGTCAGCCAGGTCATCATCCTCGGCGACGACGAGCCCTTCGTCGGTGCTCTCATCGCGCTCGATCCCGAGGAGGGGCAGGCGTGGGCGGACCAGCAGGGCCGCTCCGGCGACCTGTCGGAGCTGGCAGAGGACGAGCAGCTCCGCTCGGAGATCCAGTCGGCCGTGGACGATGCGAACGACGCGGTCTCGCGAGCCGAGAGCATCCGTGAGTTCCGCATCATCCCCGAGGAGCTGTCCACCGAGGACGGTGAGCTGACGCCGACCCAGAAGGCCAAGCGAGAGGTGGTCGAGGAACGCTTCAACCACCTGATCGAGAGCATCTACGCCGACGTCGAGCGGTAGCGCCGAACCGCTGCCGGTCTGGCAGGCCACCGGAGCGAAGCTGGTCCCGACGGCGCTGGCGACGAGCATGCCCGGTCAGCCATCGTCGCGGTCCAGGCTCCACGGGTCCTCGAACACCCGCCGCACGGTGCGGGCCAGCGTCGCGGCCTGGAAGCCGTCGATGAAGCGATGGTCGATGGTGGCGGTCACGGTCAGTACGGGCCGCGAGGTCACCTCGCCGTCCACGACCACGGGACGTTCGCGGACCGCCCCGATCAGGACGTAGAGGGGGACCCGGGCGAAGGGGGTCGGTGGTGCCCAGGCCTCGTCCAGCCCGAGCATGCCGACGCTGGTGACGATGCCCGATCCGAAGGGTTGGCGTTCCAGGCCGAGCGGCTTGGCGCCCACCCCCAACGACGCGGTCAGCCACCCGGTGAACCACACGATCGGCCGGAGGATCCATGTGGGGAACCGCCGCACCAGCTGCTTGCTCTTCTCCCAGTCGTCGTCGGTGCCGCTGCGCAGCCGCTCGGTGCGCTGCCGCAGCTCCGCGGCGATGGTGGCGACGTCCTTGCGGTCGACGTCGTCGACCCGGGCCCGGGCGAGGTCCGAGCCGTCGGGCATCGTGACCAGGAACGCCAGCGACACCCGGTCGTTGGGGATGTACCGCCCCAACCGGATACGGCCGTTCAGGGTCGGCTCCTCCGCCAGCGCGGCGCCGGTCGCCCGGGCGACGAGGTGGGTGAGGGTGACCCGCTCTCCGGTGCGCTCCCGCACCTCCTCGAGGTAGGCCAGTGCTTCGGTGGCGTCGAGGTCGAGCTTGCCGTAGATGTTGGGCTCGCGTGGGCCTCGCCAGGAGGCGATGGCCAGCTTGCGGCGCACGGAGTTGCGTTCACGGGCCACGTGGGTCTCCCTCCCGGCGACGCCGCAGCCTACTCAGGGACCCCGCGCGTCCAAGGGCCTTCGCCCGATCGCGACCCACGCGTCGCCGCGCGTCGTCCTCGACCGCGCTGCTCCGCAGGCCTGTGCGCCCGCGGTCGGAGCCTCGGAGGCGATGGCTAGGCTCCGGCGTGGGAACGGAGCGCGTGTGGTGAGTATCGAGGTGGCAGCGGCGACGATCGACCGCTTCGACGACGTCGCCGTGATGCTCGGGCCCAGGAAGCCCGACGCCTCGGTGTGCTGGTGCCTGAGCCACCGGCTCGACTCGAGGACCGACCGGCAGCTCGTCGGCCCGGCTCGGGGCGAGTACGTGCGCTCGTTGTGCGGGGACGACCAGGGACCGGGGGTGCTGGCCTACGAGGACGGCGAGGTCGCCGGATGGGCCGCCGTGGCGCCCCGGGCGGAGCTGCCCTTCGCACGGTCGCGGAAGATCCCCCACGTCGACGATCTGCCGGTGTGGTCGGTGTGGTGCATCCGCGTGCGGCCCGGCTACCGCGGCCGCGGGATCTCCCACGCCCTCCTCGCCGGCGCGGTTGCGTACGCGCACGCCCAGGGGGCACCGGCGGTCGAGGGGTACCCGGTGGACAACCGGGGAGAGAAGGTCGACACCACCATGGCCTACGTCGGCACCCGCGCGCTGTTCGAACGCGCCGGCTTCACCGTGGCCGCCAAGACGACGTCGGTGTCCGGCGGGTTCCCCCGGGTGGTCATGCGGCGTCATCTCGCGGTCGACGGGCCGGGACCGGCCGAGGGCTGACGCCACGTGCTGCCCGGCGGTCGGGTCACCTCGGCGGTCGAGCCGTCCCCGCTCCGCCCTTGGAGCTCGAGAGCGCCGTCACGTCGATGGCCGCGATGTCGTCGGCGAGGTCGACGAAGCGCAGCGCCACCGTGGCGAGCAACGCGGTGGCGATCGGGGAGGGCCGCTGCTTCTGGCCGAAAGAGGTCCCCGTGAACCCGCGGTACACCGACCGGGGGGTGACCGTGCCGTCGGCCGCGACGTTGTAGGCGACCAGGCAGGCGACCAGCTCGGCGACCGCGCGGCGGTCCGCGGCGGTCCCGTGCCGCCACAGGTGCGGGAACCGGCCGAGGGTGTCGAGCACCCAGTAGATCCCGTACCAGAGCGGTGGCCACTTCACGGTCTTGAACCGGATGCCGTGCCCGAACGAGTACGGGAGCTCGCTCCCGCGGCGATGCCACACGGCCAGCATCGTGGCAGCGGCGGCGTCGGTGCCCTCCGGGCGCTCCGCCGCGGGGAGCCGGGCCAGCAGGCGCAGCGCTTCCAGGGTCACCTGGGGGCAGATGTCCCCCTTGCGGCCGGGGCCGCGCCACCGGACGGCCGGGTCGGGCACGCAGGTCCACGCCGGGCCCTGCCGGGTGGTCTGCAGGTCCGCGGCGATGCGGTCCAGCCCGGCGCGGACGGCCGGACGCTCCCCACGCCCGTACCTGACCAGCACCTCGGTGATGCTGTGGGTGTCACAGGGCAGGGAGTGCCAGACCGGCTCCGAGCTCCCCGGTGCTCGGCCGAAGGAGGCGAAGCGGCCATCCTCGAAGCGGTGACCCTCGAGGGCGTCCAGCGCGACGTCGACCGCCGTGTGGTCGCCGGCGGAGACCCCGAGGTCGGCCAGCAGGTGGAGCAGGTTGGGGAGGTAGGCCGGGCTCGCGTGGCTCGACGCCCCTGACGGGTCGTCCCAGGCCGGCAGCCGCGCGACGAGCGCGCGGACCACCTCGCTGTCGGCGGCGGCCCGACGCGCCACCGCCACCCGAGGATCGTCACCGGGCAGGCCCTCGATCCCGGTCACTGCGATCCACCGTGCCGGCGCCTCGTCACAGGACAGCAGCCAGGGGCGGGGGTCGACACCCCACCATCCCGGCCACGCACCGTCGGTCACCATGTCGGCCTGAGCCTGCCGCCTGACGGCGGGCCCAGCCAGGG
>SL_8KL_010_SEDDRAFT_10000861_pt1 | contig 26520 bp, 15 predicted proteins | sample SodLakKL_010_SED_4_FD_11160 | JGI IMG/M metagenome (IMG submission 11160) | reverse complement strand
ACCGCCCGGCGTTCACAGCGCTCATAGCCGCGGGCACGCCAGATGTCCTCGAGAAGTGCGTACCGCTCCGCGGCCGACAGCGAACGAAACCGGACGGCGAGCGCGGACGGCGCGAGTAACGCCACGTCCGCCGATCGGCCCGAGCGGTCACAAGCGTTTCGGCGATCCGTCGATCGGCCGGTGCGGTTTTATACCTTAAATATGGCCGATGCGCAATTTATATACTATTCACGTCTTGTTCATTCCCCACTTATAAATCGCAAACCCTTCGATCACCGATCCAACGAGCGCCACCGGGACAACAGCATGGTCAACAGGATCCCGACGATCGAGGCACCGACCGGGGCCGGGACATCGTCGTTGGAGGCATCGCCACCGTCGTCGGCCCCATCCGCGTCCCCGGCGTCGTCGCGTGCGTCATCCGTTGAACCGTCACCCGAATCACCATCCTCGCCGGTGCCGTCGTCCGCGTCGCCGGCTGCATCACCCTGATCATCGGCCGCATCGTCCTCACCCGCGATCTCCTCGCCGAACGCTACAGGGTCGTATGCGGGCTCGACGACCTCGTCGCCGCCGTCGATGGTCAACTCGGCGGGGATGATGGAGAGGGGCTGTGGCCACTGATCCGTTAGTTCCACCTCCGTTGTGACTCCTTCATCCGGCCCTTCCGCATCGATCAGTGCGATCGCGGGGTCGGCATCGGGGTTGACCTCGACGGTCAGGGTCGCAACCGTGGCAGCACCAATAACCCCGAAGTCGATCTCCTGAAGCGACTGCTCGACGATCACCGCACCGGCCTCCTCGTCGTGGTCGACGGACTCCGAGACCGACACCTCCTCCTGTCCCTCGCCGAGTGCGTCGCCGTCGGGTGCCTCCTCGAACCAGTCGCCGGCCTCCACATCGGTAACCGTGAGATACTCCGTGGGATAATCCAATCGCACGAGGAAGGATGCGACGCCCGTATCGCCATATTGTCCATGACTCCGAAGCGTCACATCGATCTCGAGCTCGTCGCCTGGTTCTACCTCCGCGTCGTCCGGAGTGAAATCAAATACCGCCACCCGATCGCCCGCGGTCGCGCTTCCGGCAAAGCCGGCACCGAGGACGACGCCGACGGCGAGCGCGACGAGGGCGATCGCGGCGAGGACGCTCGGAACGCGGGATGAGCCGGGCCACCCGAAGCGACGATCTCGGTTCACGGCAGCGTAACCTCCAACTCGGCGTCGCCGGTTTCGAGGAACGCCGTCTCGTAGCCGGCGTGACGGGAGGCGTTAGTCGGGGTATCGATCGTGACGACGAGTTCATCGCCCTCCTCGAGGTCCGCAAGCGGCGCGGCGTAATGATAGCCGAGTTCGTGATCGAGGGTGTCGCGGAGCGAGTCCGACTCGACGGTCTCACCGTCCCGTCGAAGCTCGTAAGTGAGCGCCATCATCGGGAGCATCGAGCGGTTGTACGGCGTCCGCGGCGACACCGCGAGGTAGTACTCGTCGTCCTCGACGAACCGCGATCCCCGGTCGAGAACCGTCGTCGCGAGCAGCGCATCGCCGATGACCGGCTCGCCGAGCAACTCGCCGGGCAGCTCCGCCGCCGCCGGCAGCTCGCCCTCGTCGCCCCCACGGAGATAGGTGCCGAACCGGTGGTGTCCCTCCCCCTCGTCCCACCGCTCGTCGCCGTGGTGGTCGTGGTGGGAGTCGCCCGGATGGTGCGGGTCGCCGTCCGCGTCGTCGTGGTGGTGGCCGCCGTGACCGTCGTGGTCGCTGCCGTCGTCATGGTCGCTGCCGTCGTCATGGTCGCTGCCGTCGTCATGGCCGTCGCCATTGTGCTCATCATGACCCTCATGCCCGGCGACGTGGTTCGCGAGCGAGCCGTGGGCACCCCAATGCTCCTCATCGAGGTAGTGGATCCCGGCGACGACCTCCCGTCGGAACTCGTCGTCGAACTCGAAGGTGAACGTCCCAGTTCCGGGCTCCTCGAAGCGGCCCGCGAACTCGCCCGTCTTTCGTGCCTCGATCGCACCGACGCGGACCTCCACCTCATAGGTGCCGTCCTCGCCGAGCGGGACGTTGTCGCCGACGTGAAAGCCCATCTCCTGGGAGATCATCGGCCACGGGGCGTGTGGCGTCCCTTCCTCGCCCTCGCGGGCGACCACCATCTCCAGCCCCGTCTCCGCCGGGAGGATGGTCCCGGTCTCCGGGTCGCGCACGGTCGCCATCAGGTGGACGTCCGTCCCCGCGGGCTCGGCCGCTTCGACCTCCTCGCCGGTGACGTTCCAGAACAGGTGCGGATACGTCACCATCCCCTCGACCTCGTACTCGCCGGCCACGACGGGGTCGATGTGTTCCATCGCCTCGAAGTGCGTCGGGAGATATGCCGCCTCGGGTGGGTCCTCGACCTGCGGGAGCTCCGGGACGGCGTCCTCGTCGGCGTCGTCCGATCCCTCATCGTCCGTTGGATCACCATCGTCGGCTTCCGGCTCGTCGACGACGTGCTCGTCATCGGAACAGCCGGCCAGCGCGGTGGCGGCGAGCGCCGCCCCGCCAGCGACGACTCGGCGGCGGGTGAGGGGCGCGTGGGTCTCCAGATCGGCCTCGGTTGGTTCGGTATCCGCCGGCCGACTGGCTTCTGTGAAGTCACGCTTCGTCGACTCGGTTCGAATGGATGGATCGTCGCTCATATCTTCTGTCGTGGGTGGGTTGTGGTCTGTGGCGGTGGGGTCGCGGAGATCCGCTGCATCGTGGTCCTGCTCGTGGGTGTGGTTCATTTCCTGGTCGGACTCGTGATCAGCGATCGGCATTCGGGTCGGGTGTCGGTAGGCTGCGATACTCACGGGGCGGGACGAGGTAGTTCCCCCGTCGTCGGACGAAGACGTACTGGAGGATGCCGTTATTCACACGGGTGCCGACGCCGGTGTCGTCGGCGATGTCCTCACCGGTCATCGCCTCACGGACCCGCACGAAATCGGCGATCGACTCCTGTAACGTGAGGAAATGCAGGCCGGTGTGGTCCCCGTCGGTCGTGGGGAAATCCCGCCTGAGGAGGATTGGATCGCCGTCCTCACGGGCCCGTGCTGCCTTCTGGGCGTGGCCGACGACCCCTTCGTCCCGGGCGTACTCGACGGCATCGTCCGGCAGGTCCGCGACGGCTGGATCTGCGGCCAACTCCTCGCCCCACTCGCCGACGCGATCCTCGGCCGCGTGTGTCGGGCTGAACATCTTCGCGACCCGCTGGTGGTGGTTCTCCTGATCCCACCAGGCGTTGAGCTGTGTTTGAAGCGTCGAGAGGTGCTGGGTGGTCGCGCCCGCAAACGGTCCCTCCGCGATCGTCACGCGGTCCTCCGTCGCCTGCGACTCGGCGAAGCCGTTCGCAAAGCCCATAAACAGCGGCGCACCCTCCGGGATCGGCGCGTCCTCGGGGACCCCCTCGACATCACGGTGCTCGCGGGGGAGTCCCGCATCAAGGAATCCGGTCCGGCGATCCACCTCCTCGAACAGGTCGCTGACGTCGGCCACCCCGACGCCGTTCGCGGCGTCGACCTCACCGAAAAGCGCCTCCTCGGCCGCGAGCAGCGCCTCCGGGAAGTCGCTTGCGAGGTGGACGAGGATATCGGCGTCGTCGAACGCGGGGTCCTCCAGCGAGGTGAGCGCCGTCGGTTCCGGGAGGTCGACGGAGTCCGGCAGGGACCCATCGAACCGCTCGAAGTACGCTGGAGAGTAGCCGACGGTGAACAACAGTCCCTCGTTCGACCACTCGAACGCGGATTCGAGGTCCGAAAGCGCCGCCGAAAGCGTCTCCCGAGCCTCCTCGCGCGCGGCGGGATCGGCGACATCGACGGCGAGGTCAACGAGGCGGAGCACGTGGTGAACCGGCGTCTTGACGTTCCCATCCTCGTCGGTCGGCAGCGAATCGTTCCAGGCATGCTGGCGGTCCGGAACGGAGTCGGGGTCGCCGGTCGGAACGCCGTCAAGGTCATCACCCGCCGTGGGGTCCACCGAGTCGTCATCGCCCGAGCCTTCGCCCTCGTTCACGCCCAGACACGCGGACAGCCCGACGGTCCCACCGAGCGCGACGGCCGCCTTCACGAACTCGCGTCTGGGCACGTCGGCTGGGTCCGGGAGGGTCATTCGGTCGTTTCCATCGTAACCGCTGTGTACATAAGTTCGAATCGGTGCCGGCCGATGATACCGAGGTCCGTGACGAACTATTCGTCGCCCGCGTCGTCGCCCTCGCTTCCCGCGAATCGGCTGTAGAGGTATGCGCCGCCGGCGACGCCCGCCGCACCCGCGACGGGGCCGAACCCGGGTGCCTCGTCGGCGGTGTCTCCCTCGCCCGTGTCGTCGGGGGTGGCGACATCGTCGTCCTCGCCGTCATCGTCGTGTGGCTCGTCGTCGTCGGCCGGCTCCTCGACCGCGGCGAGCGCGTCCTCCACTGCGGATGCCGAGAGGACCGCACGAAGCTTTGCGTGGTCGTACATGTCGTTGACCGGCATCGCGCGGTACTCCTCGTCGTCATCGTCACTCTCGTACCCGTAGTAGGCGTCATCGGGGTCGAAGCCACCGTAGACGGCGAGCTCGTCCATCCCGGAGCCCTCGAAGAGCGCCTCTATCGCGTCGCCGGCACCGGTAAGCTCGATAGTGTCGCTGTCCTCGCCCGCGAGGTCGAGTTCGACCACGTCGCCGCCGGGGACGACGACCCGGAAGGTGTCCTCGATCGCTCCCCCGGAGGCCTCGGTGTTCGGGACCGTGAGCGTGAGTGTGTCATCGTTCGCCTCGACCGCCTCGACGTCGCCGACTCGTTCGTCGACACGGATCATCCGATGTTCACGCTCGGGCGCGATGGTGTCGAGGTCGTCCAGTTTGTCCATCGTGTACGGCCCCTGGAACTGGCCCGACTGGAGGACGAGTTCGCCCTCCGAGAGCGTCGTGCGACCCGCCTCGAAGTCGTTGGTCGCGACGAGGTACGTCTCTTCATCGTCCAGCGGCTCGCCGCCGACGTGGATCCGGTCGGCCTCCGCCTCGCCGTCGTGACCGATCCACTCGAAGGAGATGCCGGACGTCTGGATCGCGGGTTGTGCGCCGCGACCGCCCGGCATCGGTCGGATGGCGTCCTCCTCCAGATACGTCCGGAGCTGTGCGCCAGTGACCTCCCAGACTTCGATCTCGTTCGGGAACGGCAAGATGTTCATCACGTCCGCCCCCGTGATCTCGCCGGGCCCGTACGTCGCGTCCGAACGGATCCCGCCGCCGTTCTGGAACGCGACGTCGATCTCCTCATCGAGGTCGCCGACCTCGCGCGTGAGGTCCATCATGAGGTTCCCCCACCCAGTCTCGATGGCGTAGTTATCGAAGGAGGCGTTGAGTTCGACCTCGCTCTCGACGACCGGTTCGCCCAACCGCTCGTCGAGTTCCTCGTTGTACTCGTCGACGACCTCCGCGAGCGCCTCGTGTCGCTCGACGTCCTGTACGTCGACCGGAGTGATGTTGTCGGTCTCCTCGGGGTACTCCTCCTCGTCGAGTGCCTCGGAGTCGTAGAGGTCGAGTCGTTCCCAATCGACGAGTTCCCCGCTGTCGACGTCGAAGGTGAGCCGGCCGAGGTGATCGAACTCGTCGCCGAACTCGGAGATGAGCCCGTCCTCGTCCGTGTCGGGCTCATCGAAGACGACGCCCGAGTGGGAACCGACGACCGCATCGACGCCCTCGACGTTGGCGACCTCCGGGTGGTTCCCCGTCGAGATGTGTGAGGCACAGACGATGAAGTCAGCGCCCTCGTCTTCGAGCGCCGCCACGGCTTCCTCGGAGGCCTCGTCGTAATCGAGCACCTGCCAGTCGTCCGGGTAGTCGGTGATGTCATGGAAGCCGCGGACGCCGAGGCCGAAGACGCCGACGGTGTGGTCGTCGGTTTCGACCGTCGTCCACCGCTCGGTACCCGGAACCGGGTCGCCATCGGGTGTGAGGAGGTTCGCAACGACCCACGGGAACGTGGACTCCTCGAATCGCTCCTCGGCGACTTCCACGCCGAAGTCGAACTCGTGGTTGCCCGCGCCCACCGCGTCGATGTCCATCTCGTTCATCGCCTCGATCATGTGCTCGCCCTCGAACTCGATCCCTAACACCGAGGGCGCGAGGTCGTCGCCATTTCCGAAAAAGAGGGCGTTCGGGTACTCATCGCGGAGGTCATCGACGAGCGTCTGGTAGCGGGCGATATCGAGGTTTTCGAAGTCCGAGTCGTTGAACCGNCCATGGAAGTGCGTGTCGTGGATGATCGTCAGCGTATCGTCGTCCACGGCCGCGGCGCCTCCGGTCGCTCCCGTCCCGAGTGCGCTGAGCGTCACACCGCCGGCAGCCGCCGCGAGGATCCGTCGTCTTTGGGTGTCGACTGTGCCACTGGCCCGCTGATCGTCTGCCATGATTGCACATGTGAAAACGTGCACTTAAGTGTTCGTAAGGTGCCAACTGAGGGATATATATTCACACCCACAATGAACGGTCGAATCGTCCATCCGATTCGCAGGGCCCTCCGGCAGGTTGAAACCGATTCAGTCCCGAAAGGAAGTATGAGCGTTGAACACGCGTCCGTCGAGGAACTCGGTCGCGAACTCGGCGAGCTGATCGCACGAACCCCGGAGTACGAGCGCTTCGAGGAGGCCAGAGAGGCGGTGCAGCGGGACCCCGAGGTACAGGAGCGGATCGGCGAGTTCGAGCAGCTTCGCGCGGAGTTCATGCAGGCCCGCCAGACCGGGCAGGCGACCCAGTCCGCGCTGCGCGAGGTGCAGAACGCGCAGGCGGAGCTCCACTCGATGCCGACGATGCGCGCGTTTCTCGACGCCCAGGACGAACTCAACGAGACCTTAGAATCCGTCAACGAGGCGATCTCCGAGCCCCTCGCCGTCGATTTCGGCGGCGAAGCTGGCGGCTGCTGTCAGGACTGATCGCCGCGGAGGTGCGGTCGGCTCCCGGCGGACCTTTTTTATGCGATACCGCGCCCAACCCACCCGTGATAGCCGTCGCCGGCGGGAAGGGAGGGAGCGGGAAGACGACGACGACCCTCGGGCTCGCCCGCGCCCTCACAGCCCGCCACCCAGCACCCACCGAGCGAACACGAACCGACCATCCAGCACAAGCCACAGCGAACCGTGGGGGATCGCGTATCCTCGCCGTCGATGCCGATTGGGACCTCCCGAATTTGACGGCCCTGGCGACGGTGACCGCGGGTGTTCGCGTCGGGACGGACATCGTCTCCTCGGCGGGGATCCAGCCATCGGACCGCCGCCCCGTCCCCGACAACCACGAGGATGCGTCAATCCAACGGGGCGAGGAACCGATCGTCCTTGACGCTCCCGCACACCCCGACGAGCACGACCCGGTAACCGTCCTCGATAGCCTCCGTCGCCGCTTCCGGGGGTCGACTATCCTCCTCGACTGTCCGGCCGGCGCTTCCCCGGACGCGGTCGCGCCGTTGCGGGTCGCGGAGGGGTGTGTGCTCGTGACGACGCTCGATCCCACGGCGCTGCGGGATACGACGAAGACGGCCGCGCTGGCGCGGGCGCTCGGGTGTCGGGTCCACGGCGTCATCATCACTCGGGCGACGGACGCGCCTGAACGAGTGACGGATCTCCTTGAGTGTCCGATCCTCGCAACCGTCCCCGAACGGTCGCCGACCCCGCTCGAAACGGCTCCCGTCGAGGCCGCATACGAGCAGGCGGCCCGTCGACTCCGCGGCGACCCTCGGAGCCACCAATCAGTTGCTTGAGAGGATTGCCGATCGGCCAGCCGGGTGGTACCGACAGACCCAAACGCCGGGACCGATCACTACCGGATATGGACCGGCTCAAGACCGGCATCTCCGTGTTGGACCGCGTGCTCGACGGCGGGTTGCCGCCGGGGAGCCTCGTGGTGTTGAAGGCCGATGCCGCGAGCCAGTCGGAGCTCTTCGTGAACACGTTCTGTGGCGTCCGCGAGACACAGTACGTGACGACGGTCCGGTCGATCGATGCCGTCGAGCGTGGCATCGAGCGATCCGGGGCGGTCGATTCCGAGTCGATAACGGTCCACGCCGCTCACGGCGAGGAGGCGATCGAACTGACGGGCGAGGTACTCCCGGAACTGGCCGAACGATCGGCGCTGCTCGTCGACTCCATCGACCCCCTCGAACGGAGCGACCGGGCCGAGTATCGTCGGTTCCTCGACGACCTCTCCACACGCGTCGTCGAGACCGATGGGGTCGCCATCCTCCATGCGATCCGTCGTGGGAACGACCACGAAAACCGGGTCATCACCGAGCAGATGGCCGACCTCGTCTTCGACCTCCGAACCCGCGTGACCGGCACAGACGTCGAGCATCGGCTGGTCGTACCGAAGTTTCGCGGGGGAGTCGTCCCTGACAAGCCACTTAAATTGAAGCTTCGGGAGTCGGTGACGGTGGACACGAGCAGGGACATCGCGTGAGCCGAAGTGGCACCGGCGATATCCCCGGGGGTGAGGATCGAAGCGGAGGGGACGGTCAGAGGAACGACGCGGCGAGGACGCCGACGGCGACGAGGATGGCGATGGCCGCCCAGTTCCGTGCGGTGTCCCACGGTCCGTACGGCCCGCCCTTTCGCGAAAAGAGGTAGGCGAAGTAGACGAACACCGGCGCGAGCATCGCGATCGAGCTCATCGGCGGGACGGCTCCCACCGATGAGAGGATCGCCAACAGGACGGTCGCCCCCGCGCCGGCACCGGCGACGACGAGGTCCTCACGGGCGCGTTCGATCTCCATACTGGAAGCTACGTGACAAGGTGCTCAAAAAGGATCGGTTCCGGATTCGGAGCCGCCACACGGGCCGACCCGTTGCCGGCGCTCGCGGCGGTTACTCTTCGTCCAACTCGTCGACGATCTCGTCGGCGTCGATATCGACGTCCTCCAAGGCGTCTTCGAGGTCGCCTGCGCCGGCACCGCTCATCCCGCCCATCATGCCGCCGAGTCCACCCATCCCGCCGCCGTCGATTACCTCCTCGACGACGACGCGGTCGAGATCGAGGCGGGACATGAGGTCCTGGGCGATCTGCTGTTTCTGGAACATCCACTGCTGGTTCATCTGCATCCCGGGCGTGGCCGTGATGTAGAGGACCTCCTTTTCGACCTCCTCAGTCTCGACGGTCTCCTCGCCGTCGTCGTCCTCGGTGACGGTCTCTTCCTCCTCGGTGACCGTCTCGATACGGACCTCGGGCTCCTGCTGGAGGTACATCCCGAGCAGGCCGGCCGCCTTCTCCTCGCGGTCCGCGATCTCCTCGAGGATCTCGTACTCGTATTCGAGGTCCTCACCGGCGAGCGGGTGGTTGAAGTCGACGCGGGCGCGGCCGCCGATGATAGTCTCGAGGTAGCCCTGACGGTTGTCGATCTGGATCTGCGCGCCGGGGTAGCGGTCGTCTTCGGGGATCTTGTCGGCTTTCACCGTCTCGACTTCCTCGGGATCGTATTCGCCGAAGGCGTCGGCCGCGGGGACGTCAACGGTGCCGGAATCGCCGGCCGCAGCGCCCGTGAGCGCTTCCTCGACGGTCGGGAAGACGTGGCCCGCGCCGAGCGCGATGATCCGCGGCTCGAACTCGTACTCGTCGACGTCGATCTCGGACTCCTCGGCGACCTCCTCATCGGTCGTGTCGATGACGCGGCCGTCGTCGGTCCGGATCGTGTAGGCGATGCGGACGAAGTCGCCGTCCTGCAGGCCGGCCGATTCGTCGTCGGTCGGCTCCTCGGTCTCGGTCTCCTCGACGTCCTCGGCTTCGGCCTCTTCGGCGTTCTCGGCCGCCTCGGCCTGCTCCTGGTCACTCATGCACGAAACATCACTTGTTGCACCCTTAAGGCGCACGGTTCGACGCGCCTATCGTGTGGCTCGGTGCCATAGGTCGAACACCCGGTCCCGATCCTTTTAGAGGACCCTCATCCAGAGATCGAACGTGTACGAGGTCGAGATCAAGGTACCGGCGGCGCTTGAGACGGTTCGCGAGCGGTTGGTCGACGCCGGAGCGACCCGCCGTGACGTGATACGCCAGCGCGACGTCTACTACGACGCCCCACATCGAACCTTCGCAGAAACCGACGAGGCGCTCAGGATCCGGCATGAAACGGTGCTCGCTGCGGAAGGGGAAGGAAGCGACGAGGACGAACAATGGGAGGGAGACGAGGGAGGCGGCCGATGGAAAGTGGACGATGACGGAGGCGACCGATGGGAAGTGGACGATGACGGAGCCGACCGATGGGAGCGAGGCGAGGGCGGAGAGGTGAATACCGCCGACACGAGCACCGCGATCACCTATAAGGGGCCGCTGGTTGAGGCGGCCTCGAAGACGCGCGAGGAGTTCGAAACCGGCGTGTCGGATCCGGAGGCCGCGGCCGGGATCCTTGACGGGCTCGGGTTCGAACCGGCCGCGACCGTCGAGAAACGACGGGAGCGGTGGACGCTCGATGGCGCGACCGTGACGCTCGATTCGGTGACCGACGTCGGCGAGTTCATCGAGGTCGAGTTGACCGTCGTGGACGCCGCCGGGATCGAGGACGCGAGGGATCGCGCCATCGCGGCGCTCGATCGGCTCGGACTCGACGCCGACGACCAACTCCGCACCTCCTATCTCGAACTGTTGCTCGCGGCGTAGCGGGACGGGAGGTCGTTTGAAAAGGACGAGGAGTATTTATATACCGGATAGTGGCGGTCGGCGCGCTCCGGTGAGCGGCCGCAGGGCGCGACACCGAGCGCGAGGGAGCCCACGGCTGGCGGCTCCGCCAGCCGTGGCGAGGCTGGGGAGGTCTGAGGCTGGGGAGGTCTGAGGCTGGGGAGGCGTGAGGGTGCGATGCGGGTACAATGCGGGTGCGATGTGGGATCAGCGGCGATAGTCGATCCGCGCTCCTCGCTCGGTACTCCGTCGAACACCCTCGATCAGCGTCACTATTTATAAACAGCCGCACGGCTCCCCGTGATCGCTTATAAACAACCCCGAGCAACCGACCGCTCAATTCGCCCGCTTCAGCGACCGGCTGATTCAGACGAGGATATAGCTGAAGGGGCGAATTCCAACGGAGCCACCCGTATGGGACCATCCCACATACGGGCAGCGAGCGGAACAGTGACAGACGCGGAGGCTGCCGGTCCGGGAAGTGTTGCGGTCGGGTATCGATTATATACTGACGGGTCGTGGCGAGCGGCAGTACATAAAGGCCGGATGAGCCACCGGCGGCGAAAAAGGAACGACCGCCTGGCCACAAGTCCGGTCGGGCGGACTCGCTTCGAACCTACAGGTACTCGCGTTCGACAGCCGTGCCGCCGGTCGTGGCGTCGCCTGCGACGGCTGCGACCGTGACGACGTCGCCGTCGAAGTCGGGGCCGAGTTCGACCGTGTAGGCCCCGTCGGCGTCGGGTTCGACGAGGATCCCACCGGGGCGGCCGTGCACGGCGACCAGATCGGCCGTCGTCTCCCCGACGATCCGGTGCCCGTCCTCGGTCGGTTTGGCCGTCGACGTCAGTTCCGGGGGCTCCGGACGATCGCCCTCTACGTACCGCTCGCGAACGACGGCGGGCGTCTCCACCGGCTCGCCCGCGTCGATGCCGTGGGCGAGCCGGATGAAGCCGGCCATCGACCAGGCGAGCGGGGTTGCCCCGCCGGTGCCCTCGCCGAACTCCCAGCCGTACTCGGTCGGATGCTCGCGGTCCCACACCTGCTCGGGGAGCATCCGCCCGGAGTTGCCGAAGCCGGCCATCGTCTCCAGGAGCGCCTCGGGCGCTAACGCCCCCTCGTCGGTGCCGCCGAAGGCGTCGGGGCCGTCCGCACGGGCGCGGAGTTCGTACTCGCCCCGCTCGCCCGTGAAGATGGGCCAGAGCCGGCCCTTGCCGCCGCCCGTTCCCGCCCACGGCGCGCCCGGATCGCCGGTCGAGATCTCGCCGTAGGCGTCGCCGACGTACCGGTACCAACCGGGTCCGTACGGCGTATCGACCCGGATCGAGTCGTCGACGACCGTCACCGAGTTGCGGATGATCGGGTCATCCGCCGGCTTGACGCCGAGGCGAACGAGTTCGAGGAAGCCACCGTCGATGATCTCGCGCTCGTCGTAGGTCGGGCCGTCGTTGGCGATCGTCCGCGGGCGGCCGGATTCTGGATCGCCGTCGGCGGTGATCCGCAGGTAGTACGGCGTCTCCGTGTGCCGATCGGTGCCGGTCTCGGTCGCACACCACTCCTCGACGCGCTCGGCCCAGTCGTCGGCGAGCGCGAGCCACGCCAGCGCGTCCGCACGCAACGAGTCGGCGTCCTCGGGGAGCCCGGCCGCATCGAGGTCGGCGTCGTCCTCCGATTCGACCCGTTCGGCCTCCGCGAGTGCGAGCGCGGCCCCGCAGACCAAGCCGGCGATCTCCGCGGCGATGCTGGAGGGCGAGAAGCCCGCCTCCTCCTCCCAGCGCTCCTGTGCCGTCTCGGGACCGTTTCGGGAGACGTACCCGAGCGACCGGCGGACCTGATCGTAGGTGTACTCCGCGTCCGTCAGCGTCACGCCGTGTTCATACAGCTGCCACGCCATCACCGAGGGGAACGCGATGTTGTCCATCTGCTCGCCGCCCCAGCGGGTGCGACCGTTGATATAGGTGTTCTGTGGTAGGAACCCGTCGTGATCCTGCTGGGTGTTGTAAAGGTACGCGAGCGCGTCCGCGCCGCGTTCGATCTCGCCGACCTCGATCAGTGCGGTGAACACCTGATAGAGGTCACGCGACCAGACGAAGTTGTAGCCGTAGCCGCGGTCCTCGGCGGCGTGTTCGGTCTCACCCCACGGCACCGACGGGCTGGCGATCCCCGCGCCGGCGTGCCGTTTGTCCTCGACGGCCGCGAGCGTCATGAGCGCGAACCGATACTGCGCTTCGAGGTCCGGGTCGCCGGCGACCGCGTCCGGGTACTCCCGGTCGGCCAGCCAGTCGTGCCACGTCGCCGCGTAATCGTCGGCAACCTCGCGGAAGGGCCTCGTGAGCGCCCCCTCCGCCTCGCCCAGCGCCGCCGCGGTGTCGGCCCGCTCCGCGAAGCCCAGCGCGAGGGTGTCCGACACCTGCTCGCCGCTCCCGACGAGCCCCGCGAGCACGAGGTTGCCGGTCGCCTCATCCGTCCCCTCGTCGCGGTCGCCGGCCGCGAAGAGTTCCTCGAGCGACTCGTCGCCCGCGTGCGCGGCGGTCGCCCATTCGAACCGGCTCGCGCTCGCGAGCACCAGCGCGACCTCGAAGGCGTCGCCGTCGGCGTCGACGATCTTCCCCGGTTCGCGATCCGGGTTGGCGTTGCGGGCGATCAGGTGATAGGCGTCCGTCTCGGCGTCCGGCGACGCGGAGTGGGCCGTGGAGACGGTCCCGCCGTCGGTGAGGTCGCTCCCGGGGGCGATCGACTCGAACGACTCCGACTCCGGGGGATTCTCCGGGTCGATCGCGGGGACGCGCCGGCCGTAATCGTCGACCCCGACGTTGGCGAGCGTCGTATCGGCGACGGCGTAGATGTCGTAGTCGCGACAGCCCTCGAAGGAGACGTCCGCGAGGAGCGCCTGTCCGTCGACGTCGACGGCGTACTCCACGGTGAGCGTCCACTCGTGGCCGTGGCCGTCGCCGGTCTCCGTGATGGTCTGGACGTACGCGAGCGCCTCCTCGTCGGCGGGCTCGGTCCGCCGTTCGATCGTCTCCGTGGTCGTGACGTGACGCGTCTCATCGAATGTCCGGATCGTGTAATCGGTCTCCGGGTCGGCGATCAGGAAGTCGAACGTCCGGAGGTTCATCACGTCGATTCGCGGGAATCGGGCCTCCGTGAGCGCGCCCTCGGTGAGCGTGAACCAGATCGGCACGGGCTCCGCCGCGCCGTGGTCCGCCGGCGTCCCGACGCCGAACTTCCGGCCGGTCGTCCACTGTGGCGCGGCCTCCGGCGCGGACGGCCGCTCGTTCGGCACCGGAAGCTTCCCGTATCGCGCGAGCGTGACCGTTGCGTGGATCCGGAGCGCGTGTGACCAGCCGAGCGGCGTGGCGCTGTCGAGGTCGCCGTTGTCGAAGACCTGTTCGGCGAGCAGCCCCGCGTCGTTCGCGAGCGGCCCCTTCGGCTCACAGAGCGCGTACAGCTCACGTGCCATCGAAAAGAGGGGTTCGCCGTTTTCATCGCGCTCGGCGAGTATCCCCCCGAGTTCGGCGGCCGCGAGCGCCCCCCAGAGGGTCGCCACGGACCAAACCTTCGCGCCGCCCTGTTCTTTGACTCGCCAGTCGTCGCCGACGAACCGAACCAGCCCCTCGATGTCGGCCGTCTCGTGGCGAAGCGCGTCGATCGTCGTCTTGGTGTGTATCCGCACACGGTCGAGGAATCGCTCGACATCGACGTCCCCATCGATCGGGGGCAAGGCGTCCGGAAGAGCCGCGCCGTCGGCATCCGCTCCATCGCCGTCCGCCGTCCGCTCCTCGGCGAGCGCGAGGTACTCAGCGAGCGCGTCGACCAGCCCGAACGTGCTGGAATCGGCGCGCGTGTCCCGGCTCTCCGCGGAGGCACGCTGCGGGAATCGATCATCGTCGGGGATCCATCGGTCGTCGAGCCCGACTAGGGCCGCATCCGCCGCCGCGGCCGCGCGAGCACGGAGGTCGTCGTCGACGGGGGTGCGGGCGACAGCCGCGAACGCGCGCAGGTACGTCGCTCCCGTGTGGGTGAACCGACCGATCGCGTTCTCCCAGCAGTTCTGACAGGCGCGGGGGAGCCCGTCGTCCTCACAGGTGTCTATCAGGAAGTCGACGGCCGCGGCGATCGTGTCGTCGATCCGCGCCGCCCGTTCCGCATCGAGGCCGCCCCGCCGTCTAAGCCGGGCGAGGAACGCGACGACCGCGGCTGGCTGGTCGAGCTGGTCGTCCGGGCCGGGATCACCCTTCGGCCCCTCGATCCGGGCGTTCGCCCATCCGGGCGCGACCGTTCCCGTGTCCGCCCACACGCGATGGGGCCAACTGCCGTCCGGGTCCTGTGTCGCACAGAGGAAGTCGGCGGCCGCATACAGCTCCTCGTCGGCCTGTAGGTCGAGTTCGTCGCTCGCGGCGAGCAGGGCGTTCGACACCTCGGCGTCGTCGCGGAACCAGGTGTAGCCGTAGCCACCGGAGTTCGAGTAGAAGGGGTCGAAATCCGGGCCGGCGATGCGGGAACCCGAGGGCGCGGTGAGCAGGTCGAGCGTTCGAAGGTCGGCCGCGAGCAACGATCGCCGCGGCGCGTCCTTCGGAACCGACGGCGCCCGCTCCTCGGCCGCCGCTCGGAGGTCCTCGGCGTCCGGATACGCCGCGGCCGTCTCCGAGAGCTCCGCCACCCACTCCGCACGCGCCGCTCCGTCGGCGTCGATCTCCGTAGTATCGGCGAGGACCGTGCTGGTCGCGACGGTGACACGCTCGGTGCGTCCGTCCCGTTCGAACGGCGCACGCACGATGACGTCGCCGGTCAGGTGGGAGTTCTCCCGGTCGTCGATCTCGCCCCGTCGGGGGAAGCCGTCGTCGCCCCCGCCGAGGAGGTCCGAGAGGGCGTCCGGCCGCTGTCCGTGTGCCGAGGAGAGCCCGGTCGAGGAGGTGAGGAAGTCGTGTTCCTCGCGGTGAAACACCTCGATGACGTCGCCGCCGTCGGGCCCGGTGCCGCGATGGACGAGGTTGCCGACGCGCCCCTCCGCGAGGTCGGGGGCGAACGAGCAGGCGACGACCAGCTCGGCGTCGGCCGGCGGGGATCCGCGAAGCTCGACGTGGGTGAGGTGTGTCCCAGCGACGGTCAGGTCGAACTGGTGGACGGTGTACCTCCCGGCGTCGTACTCGGTCTCCACCAGCGGCGTGTCGTCGTCGTAGTGCTGGCGTGTCGCGGCGAGCCCGTCGAACCATCGGACGCTGCTGCCGGCGAGCACGCCGAGCCGAAGTCGGTCGATCCCGCCGACGCCCGAAAGGGGGTACGAGCAGTCGTGAAGCGTCCCGTGCGGGCCGACGTAGATCAGCCGTCCACCGTCACCGGTGAACGCACCGGCCGTCGTGGGCCGTTCCCCGGGGAACCGTTCCCCATGGCGACGTTTATGTTCCGTGAGGGCCGTTCGCAATCTCATACCACCCATCGTGGCCTACTGGGCAAAAGCATTGACGAAGGAGGTCAACATGACTCGACCGTTCGTAACGTGGGGATCGTGGTCATTTTACGGGGATGTTGCTATCGTTACGCGCACGCTCGCCGAGCGGATCGGTGATAATGGAAATATTGCACGGGAGGGCAACACCGAAGACCCCCGGTAACGAGAATGCCACCATGCACCATCCCGGACCACCGCGGTTCCTCTCGACGGGCGAGACCACACAATTGGCGCCGCGGGACCCCGACCCCGAAGGGACGTATTCGTGGCGCGTCGTTACCTCGCCGCCGGGCAGCGAAGCGACCGTCGGCGACGACGCCGTAACGGAGTTCACCCCGGACGTTCCCGGGCGGTTCACGCTTGGACTCTCGGCACCCGATGGCGACCACCAACTGACGGTCCGCGCGTTCCCGGCCACCTACGAGGACGTCGATATCGCCGGCGGAAGCGGCACCGTTCTTCGCGACCGCGACGCCGACCGAGCCGAGGTGCCGTATGCGGCCGAGCGGGGACACGAGGGATCCGGCCCGCCGCGCGTCCGCCTCGACGCGACGGTCGAAACGGACCAGGACGGCAGGAAGGAGCCGACCGTCCGCGTGGAGGCGACCGCGAAGCCGAACCCCGAATCGACGCTCGACGCCGCGGACCTCGACGTCGCCTTCGTGATCGACGATCGCGACGTCGCCGCCGCGGTGGCCGAGGGACGGACGAACCCACGCGACGCGGTGTCGGTGACCGAGACGGCCGAGGGCGCGACCCTGCACCTCCCGGCGGCCACCGTTGCGAATCGGCTGCGCGTGCACGCCGTCTCGATCGCCCGCGAGCCGGGCCAGGAGCTCCGGTTCAGCGTCGCCGACGCGGTCGCCGTCGATCGCTCATCGACGGGGTTCGAGACGATCCGTCTCAACCAGCCGCCGGCGTGGACGGAGAACGCCCGGGTGTATGAGATCTACGTGCGTACCTTCACCGACGACGACGCACCCGGCGAGACGTTCGAGGCGATCGCCGACCGGATCCCGGAGATAGCGGAACTCGGCGTCGACACGCTCTGGTTGACGCCGGTCCTCCAACACGACGGCAAGCCGCACGGGTACAACATCGTCGACTTCTTCGACGTCGCCGGCGACCTCGGAGACGGTGCGGACTACGAGGCGCTCGTCGAGACCGCCCACGACCACGGCCTCCGCGTCCTCTTCGATTTCGTCGCCAACCACACCGCCCGCGACCACCGGTGGTTCGAGGACGCCTATCGGAATCCGGAGTCGCCGTACCGCGACCGCTACGAGTGGCAGGACTCGGGCGAGCCGGGCACCTACTTCGATTGGGAGCTGATCGCGAACTTAAACCACGAGAACCTCCACGTCAGGCGGTTCCTCCTCGACGTGATAGATGAGTGGGCCCCGCTCGTCGACGGCTTCCGCTGTGACATGGCGTGGGCGGTGCCGGACTCCTTCTGGCGCGAGCTTCGCGACCGGGTGAAAGACATCGATCGGGAGTTCCTGTTGATGGACGAGACGATCCCCTACATCGCCGACTTCCACGAGGGGATGTTCGACGTCCACTTCGATGCGACCCTCTACTTCCAGCTTCGACAGGTCGGCCGCGGCGCGGAGCCCGCGGAGTCGGTGATCGACGCGATCGAACAGCGCGCACAGGTCGGCTTCCCCGATCACGCCGGGTTCCTCCAGTACATCGAGAACCACGACGAGACGCGCTATCGCGTCGAGTGTGGCGACGCCGCCGCGGCCGCCGCGGGGGCCGCGACGGTGACGCTGCCCGGCATCCCGATGGTCTATGCGGGCCAGGAGATCGGCCAGCGCGGTCAGCGCGACGACATCGCGTGGGAACACGCCCGAGAGGAGGTACAGGCGCGTTACGAGCGGCTGCTCGCGACCCACGCCGAGCACCCGGCGCTCGGTCCCGCGGGCGACCTCTCCCGCGTCGACTACCACGTCGCGAGCGGCGACCTAACCGAACGCCCGCTCGTCGCCGACGGCGAGACCGTCCACCCGAACGACGTCGTCGCGTTCCGTCGGGACGGCGAGGAGGAATCGTTCGTCGTCGTGTTGAATTTCTCGCCGGGCGAGGCGGCCGTCGCGGTCGACGTCGACCACGGCGAGGTCAACGTCGTGACCGGGGAGCCCTGCGTCACGGTCGATGCGGACGGCGAGGAGCGGATCCTCGCCGACGACGTGGCGGTCGTGCCGCTGGAGGACTGAACCGTGGGGAAGCTACCGTTCGAGGCCGANGATGGCCCGGTCGAGCCCGCCATCCTCCCNGAACACACCGCCGAACTCGTCGCGCAGGCGGAGGCCGNCCGCGAGCACGCCGATGACGAGTTCGCGGCCGCGAGAGGGATCGCCGAGCGGCTGGGGGCACACCCGATCCGCCCCGAGGGTGCGGATCCCGCCGAGGACCCGCCCGAGGGAGTCGCCTTCGGCTTCTGGACGCCCGACCTCGTCGCCGCGGGCGTTCCAGCGGAGGACGTCCGTCTGGAGCTGTTCATCCCGCTCGGCGAGNACGGGGAGGAAGCGAATACCGGGGGCGNGGCCGGTGGGAAAGCCGGGGGTGTGGACCCCGGACGAGATGACCTTCGGGAGGCCGAATTCGCGGTTCACCGGCTCNCNGTCGAACGGGACGGCGAGTTCCACTGGGTCGCCGTCGAGGGCGTTCCTGTCGGCACGGGCGACCGCCTCGGCGCGCTCTACCAGTTGGTGTACCCGTCGCGGGGGAGCGATGGGACGGACGGGGAAGAACCGGCCGAGGGCGGATCGACCGAGGGCGGCTGGAACGTCGTCCGCGACCCGCTCGCGTATTCGGTTCCGTTCGGCGCGTTCGCGCCCTCCGAGGTGTACGACTGGCCCCGACTCGATGCGACCCGGCCCGACCGCGACCACTTCCGGTCGTTCGGCACCGACGACGAGGCGCTCCCGACGACCGAGGACGACGGGCTCCCGCGCGTCGAGCCCGCGACGAGCATGCTCGAGATCCATCCGGGAACCTCGACCGAGGCGGGTTCGCTTCGCGCGCTCGCCGAGCGGTTCGAGACGATCGGCGAGAAGCTCCGATCGGGGGAGCCGCTCGACCCACACGAGCGCAACTACGCCGGCTACGACGCCGTCCAGGTGATGCCCGTCGAGCCGCTCACCCAGGCGTACGGCCGGCAGTGGTACTGGCGACCCGGCGGCGCACACGAGGGGGCGACGGAGGACGTGGATCGGGAGGTCATCGGCGACGGGGACGACACGACCGCCGCCGAGGGCGATATCCCCGCCGCCGAGGGCGACACACCCACCGATGACCCCACCCCCCACGACGCATTCGATCGCGACGCCGACACGGAGCGGGTGACCGTGGGGCTGAAACGACCGGACCAGACGAACTGGGGGTACGACGTGGTCGTGAGCGCCTTCTCGGCCGCGAACCCGGCGATCTTGGAAACCGGACGGCCCGACGAGTTAGTCGAGTTCATCGCCGCCTGTCACGCGATGCCGGATCCGATCCGCGTCGTCTTCGACGTCGCGTTGGGGCACGCCGATGACGCCGCCGCCGAACTCCTTCCGTCGCCGTTCTTCGAGGGCCCGGGGATGTACGGGCTGCATCTCGACTACCGACAGCCGGTCGTCCGGGCGATCCTCCTGGAGCTCCAGCGCCGCAAGATGGCGTTCGGGGCGGACGGGATCCGCGTCGACGGCGCACAGGATTTCACCTACCACGACGCCGAGACCGGCGAGGAGTTCCACGACGACGCGTTTCTCGCTCGGATGGACGAGGTGACCCAGACCGTGGCGGGGACGGAGTACCGCCCGTGGATGATCTACGAGGACGGCCGCCCGTGGCCGCGGGAGGACTGGGAGCTGGCCTCGACGTATCGGACGCTCATCGAGCAGCACCCGCACGCGTTCCAGTGGTCGCCGGTCACGTTCGCACACAACAAACCGGCGCTTCTCACCTTCTGGGCGACGAAGTGGTGGCGGATGCGGGAGGTCGGCGAGTTCGGGAGCCAGTGGATCACCGGCGTCGCGAACCACGACACGTTGCGTCGTGGGTCACAGGTGCAGATCTCCGACGACTGGAGCGGCGCGCTCATCAACCCCTATCTGGCCGAGACGCCGCCGGAGACGATCCGCGAGGCGTACGACAGCCCCGCGGCGCTCGTCTGGTTCCACGTCGCCATGCCCGGCGTGCCGATGGATTTCTTGCACGCGAACTACCGCGCGCCGTGGGGGTTCGTCCGCGATACCGACCCGACCTGGAACGTGAAGGTCGTCGCCGAGGAGGCCCCGTGGATCGACTGGCATATCCCCGAGGGTGCGTTCGCGGAGGGAGACGGTTTCCAGCGACTGAAGGCGCTCGGCTTTTCGAACCGCGGCGAGTTGCGCTGGTTCGCGCGGACGCTCGCCTCGCTCGTCGACGCCACCGGCTACGACGTGGAGACCATCGCCGAGTTGCTCTCCGTGCAGGGGACGCCGATGGGCGATGACCTCACGGCCGCCGACCTGCAGACGTTCTCGTTCGCGTGGAGCGCGGACGTGAGCGAGTATTTCGTGTTGGACCGCTGGCTCGACACACAGGACGACGAGCGGACCGCCTTCGATCGTGCGGTACGGGAGTTCAGACAGAACCGTCCGTGGCTCCGCGAGGACGTCGACCCCGAGCGTGGGGAGACGTTCGGCTACCGCCACCCGACGGAGGGGACGGTGCTCTACTACGCGCTCCGGCGGGACCCCGAGGGCGACGAGGACCTGCTGGTCGCCTGTAACGTGGAAGGGACACCGGTCGAGGTCGACGTGGAGGGACTTATCAAGGAAGTGCGCGGCGACCTCGCGGGCGTCGATGTCGGGGCCGAAGCCGACGTTCCGAAGCCCGACGAGGGATGGGAGGTCGCGCTCGCGCCGCCGACGCTCGAACCGAACGCGGCGGACTCCGCCGAGGCCGTCACGCTCGAAACCGCCGACGCGATCGTCTGGCGGGTGTAGGGGGACGGCGGGTTTAAATAGAGGTTACGCCCCGCCGTCCGGCACCAGCGACCGGAGGAGATGAACCGCCGGTTCCTTCGCCAGCGGCTCGTTGGCGTTCCCGCAGTGTGGTGACTGGACACAGGAGGGGCAGCCGTCGGCACACCCACAACCGTCGATGAGCCGGGCCGTTCGGACGGCCAACTCCTCGAACCGGTCGTGGCCGCGGCGCGTCAACCCGACGCCGCCCGGATAGCCGTCGTAAATGAAGATCGCCGGCCCACCAGTATGCGGGTGTGCGGGCGTCGATATCCCGCCCACGTCGCGCCGGTCACAGAGCAGGTGGAACGGAAACAGCGATATCAGACCGTGTTCTGCGGCATGAATACCGCCGTTGAACGCGTGGGTCCCGCCGCCGAGGGTGTCCTCAACGGCTTCGCCGGCTTCAGTATCGTCCCCACCCGCGCCCATCGTCCGCATCTCCCGCTCGATGTCCGCGGGGACCGGGAAGTACAGCGCCGTGGTCTCCAGCGTCGTGGGCGGCAGCGCGAGCGTCGACTCCCCGAGCGACTCCCCCGTCGTGCTGTCCCGTCGGACGAAGCCGGTCACCCGCTCGGTCATCGTCACGTCGGCGAACCGGATCGGGACGTCGGGGCGGGCGTCGAGGGCGCGCTCGCGTCTGTCGGACTCGACGACGATGTCCTTGTCCGTAAGCACCTGCGTGTAGTAGTCCGCCCACGTGGAGCGCAGTCGGGCCACGTCGCGGTCGAGGTCGAGTTCGACGACCTCGTAGGTCCGCCCCTGCTGGTGATAGATCGCACCCGGGTGGGCGTCCCGCAGGGCGTCCGCGAGCCCGAGCGAGGCGACGGTCTCGTTCGACCCCTCGACGATCAGGTCGACCTCACGGTCGTCGGCAGTGCGGAGGTTCATCGCGTGTTGTGGACTCCCGCCATCGCCGTGGATCCAACGGGGGCCCTCGGCGGTGGACCGCCGTGTCAATGTTCCGGCCTCCGTTAGGTCCGCGACGATCCCCGGGAAGGACGCACCGAAGTGCGTTTCGTCGTCGGTCGAGAGCCATGACTCGTCGGCCGCACAGGCGACATGGCGGGGGAGAAGTCGATCGTTTTCGGGGTCACAGATCGCGTCCTCGGGTGGGGCGGTAAAGAGCTCATCCGGGTGCTCCATCAGGTACTGGTCGAGGCCGTCCTCGCCGGCGACCAGGACGATAAGCGCCGGGTCGTCGCCGCGGCCGGCCCGGCCGGCCCGCTGGAAGGTCGACATCCGCGTCCCCGGGTAGCCGTCGAGGATCACGGCGTCGAGCCCGCCGACATCGACGCCGAGTTCGAGCGCGTTCGTCGACCACACCCCCCGGAGGTCGCCGTCGTGTAGCTTCGATTCGATCTCCCGGCGACGGTCGTTTCGGAGGGCCGCCTGATACGCGCCGACCCGGCCGGCGAGGTCGTGATCCCCCCGTCGTCGGAGTTCGTCGGCGCTCTCGGTCGCGTAGCGCTCGGCGGTCTGCCGTGAGCGCGTGAAGGTGAGCGTCTGTCGGCCCGACGCGACGAGGTCGGCGAAGAGCCGCTTGCTCTCGGTGTGGCTTGACCGTCGCCGGCCCTGCCCGCGGTCGGCCCAGTCGTCGTCGTACTCGGGCGGGTTCCAGAGCACCCAGTCGCGCGGGCCGCGCCCGGAGGTGTCCTCGTCCACCAGCGTGATCCCGCCCGGATCGCGGCCCGTGACGGTCGCGACGTGGTCTACGGGATTACCGATGGTGGCCGAACAGCAGATGAACTGCGGCCGCGAGCCGAAGCGCTCGCAGGTTCGTGCGAGCCGCCGGAGCGTCATCGCGACCTGCGAGCCGAAGACGCCGCGATAGCCGTGTATCTCGTCGATCACGACGTATTCGAGCGAGGAGAAGAACCACTCCCAGAGCCGGCCGGCGTAGGGTAACAGCGCGTAATGGAGCATATCGGGGTTCGAGAGCAACACCGTCGGTTGCCGATCCCGAACCGCCCGCTTTTCCGCGCGCGTGAGCCGGCCGGTGTAGGAATCGACGGCGACGCCGCTCGCGAAGCCGAGGTCGCGGGCGAGCGCCGAGAGCGACTCCTCCTGGTCGGCGATCAGCGCGTTCTGTGGGGCGATATACAGGGTCCGTCCCCCGTGATCCATCGCGGCCTCGAAGGCGGGAACGGTGTACGCGAGCGATTTGCCGCTCGCCGTCTCGGTGGCGAGCACGACGTCGCCGCCGTCGCGGGCCGCCTCGATCGCCGTCGCCTGATGGGTATATAAGCGATCGACGCCGCGGCCCGCGAGCGCATCGGCCAGTCGGGGGGCCAGTTCGATATCGGAAAAGCGTGGCTCGCGGGCCTCAAAACGCCGATGGTCGACGATCTGTCCGGCATAGGAGGGTCGCTCGCGGAGCCACTCGATGGGGTCCGACACCTCGGATCACCGTCCGCCGTCCGTGGCGGTCGCATCCTCGCCGGCGTCGGTGCCGTCCCCGGAACCGTCGGCGGCGGCGTCGCCCACGCCGAGCGCGTCAAGCGTGTCCTCGTCCGGGTCGACGACGTCCTCGATGACCTCCACGATGTCGACGCGGCGCCCTTGATACGTCTCCACGAGATGCATGCAGACGAAGTAGCTCGGGACGGCGGCGACGACCGCGAGGATCAGGTTGCCGACGAGCAGCCGGATCACGATCTCCGGGCCCGCCGACAGCGAGATGTCCGCGGGCGTCGCGCCCGGCACCGGGCCGAGGATCGCCACGCCGAGCGTGAAGCTCGCGGCGTACACCCCCCATTTCACGACGGGATTGAAAACGACGACGGAGGCGAAAAGCGCCACCTTGTTGATCCGATCGAAGAGCCACGCGAGGATCACGAAGACGATGAGCCCCGTCCCAAGCGTGGGCAACATCGTGATAAACACGCCCAACGAGAAGCTGCCCGCAGTCTCCCGGGAGCTGTACTCCTCGGCGAAGGAGCGTTGGAGTTCCTCCTTGACCCGGGTCGACCATGCCTCCGCCCGTTCGACGATCATCTATCCATGATAGCCCGTCCCGCGGAAAGTACCTGTCGGCGGGAGCGGTGGACGGAGGAGTATATAAAATATGCTCGCGAGTATATAAACGCCACCCGGTGGTCAGCCGAACAGCCGGTAGAACGGACGGGTGATGAGGAGGTGGTAGTCCGTCTTCGGGTCCCAGCGGCTGAACGCGAGGCTGTTCGACATCACCGAGACCGACGACCCGGCCATCGCCAACCCGGCGAGCGCGGGGTTCAACAGCCCGAGCGAGGCGATGGGGATGAGCGTCGTGTTGTACGCGAACGCCCAGAAGAGGTTCTGTCGGACCTTCGAGATGGTCGCCTCCGAGATGCGCAGCGCCTTCAACACGTCACGCGGGTCATCGCGCATCAGGGTGACGTCGGCGGACTCGATGGCGACGTCCGTCCCCGATCCGATGGCGATTCCAACGTGGGCGGTGGTGAGCGCCGGGGCGTCGTTGACGCCGTCGCCGACCATCACCGCGCGGCCCCCGTCGGCCTGGATCGCCTCGATGGTGTCCGCCTTGTCGCCCGGGAGCACGCCGGCCCGGACGTTCTCGGGGTCGATCCCCACCTCCTCGGCGACCGCCCGTGCGGTCCGCTCGTTGTCGCCGGTCAGCATCGAGACCGCGAGCCCCCGCTCGCGCAACGCTGCGACGGTCTCACGGGCGCTGTCACGGACCGTGTCCGCGGTCGCGACTACCCCGAGGAGGTCGCCGTCGCAGGCGACGAGCATGGCGGTGCGGCCGCTCGACTCCAGCCCTTCCATCGTCGCCTCCGCCGGGCCGGGGTCGATGCCGTGATCGCGGAGGAGCTTCCGGTTGCCGACGAGCACGTCGCCGAGGGGCGTGCTCGCGCGGACGCCGTGGCCGGGGACGTTCTCGAACCCGCTCGCGTCCTCGACCGTGAGCCCCCGCTCGCGTGCCCCGTCAACGATCGCCCGGCCGAGGGGATGTTCGCTGCCGGATTCGGCGGCCGCCGCCGCGCGGAGGAGCCGGGCGGTTGGGTCGTCCTCGTCGGCCGAATCCGCCATCCCGCCGGTCACGGCGACCCCCCCGTCGGGGGCTGCCGCGTCCGCGGACGCCGATTCGACCGGCTCGCCGTCCTCGAACGGGATCACGTCCGTCAGCCGCATCTCCCCGTGGGTGAGCGTCCCCGTCTTATCGAAGACGACGACGTCGACGTCGCGAACGCGTTCGAGGATGTCCGCGCCTTTAAATAAGACCCCGTTGGTCGCGGCGATGGTCGAGCCGACCATCGTCGCCGCCGGCGTCGCCAGCCCGAGCGCGCAGGGACAGGCGATGAGCACCGCGGAGGCGAAGACGACCATCGAGAACTCAAGGAGGCTCACGCCGCCCGCGACGGGGCCGCCGCCGACGGGCGTCCACAGCGGGAGCCACGCGACGAACGCCGCGAGCTGTTCGGGAAACAGCGCCCAGATGAGCGCCCAGAACGCCGCGTTCGCGATGACGACCGGGACGAAGATCCCCGACACCTTGTCGACGAGCCGCTGGATGTCCGGCTGTCTCGACTGCGCCTCCTTCACGCGATCGACGATCTGTTGGATCGCCGTGTCCGCGCCGACCCGGGTCGCCTCGACGAGCAACGTGCCGTTCTCGTTCACCGTCGAGCCGACGACCTCGTCGCCCGTGCCCTTCTCGACCGGGACCGACTCGCCGGTGAGCATCGACTCGTCGACCGCGGAGTCGCCCTCGATGACGACCCCGTCGGTCGGGATCTTCTCGCCGGGCCGCACCCGCAGACGGTCGCCGACGATGATCTCCTCGACGGCGACGGTTCGCTCAGTGCCGTCCTCGTCCACGAGCGTCGCCTCGTCGGGGCTCATCCGGAGCAGCTTCCGGAGCGCGTCGCTGGCGCGGGCCTTCGAGCGGACCTCCAGCCAGTTGCCGACCGTGATGAACCAGAGGATGAACGCGACCGCCTCGAAGTAGAGGTCGCCGATGAGCGGCACGCCGAGCAGCGGACCGACGAGCACCGCGGTGCTGAACAGGTAGCCGGCGGAGGTGCCGATCGCGACGAGGGTGTCCATGTTGGCCGTCCGCGTCTTCGACCACGCGCGCCACGCCCCGGCGATGAACTCCTTGCCGAGCGTGCCCATCAGGATGCTGGCGAGGACGAACTCGATCCACCCGAAGTCGACGCCAAGGACGTGGTGGGGCATCTCATAGAGGCCGAACATCGCGCCCATCATATACCAGAAGGGGATCGTGAGGATCCCGCCGCCGATCACGAGCCGTCGCTGGCGGGCGAGTTCGCGCTCCACCGCAGTCCGTCTGGCGTCCGTGTCGCTGTCCTCACGACTGGCGGTGTCGCCGGAGGTGTCGCCCTCACCCGCGCTTACCTCACCGTCCGCGCGCTCGTCCGCTGAGCCGCCCGCCGACGCCGGCTCGAAGCCGGCTTCGCGG
>SL_8KL_010_SEDDRAFT_10000858_pt1 | contig 26595 bp, 29 predicted proteins | sample SodLakKL_010_SED_4_FD_11160 | JGI IMG/M metagenome (IMG submission 11160) | reverse complement strand
ATAGGCATGCCTATCTTCGATTCTATCAACCATTCTATGACCGCTCTCGCAACAGGGGGATTCTCTGTCAGAAACTTCAGCATAATGAATTACAGATTGGCTGCTCATCCTAACGCACTTTATATGGAACTCGCTATAATACCCTTCATGCTGCTCGGTGGTATATCTTTTGCTATGCACTATCAGTTGTTCATAGGGAATGTAAAAACGTTCTTCAAAAACATCGAAGTGCGCGCGATGATTGTCATAGTCATCATATCTACCATTATCCTTGCGATAACTCTCGGTTTCACTTTTGATTCCTTCAGATACGGATCATTTCAGGTGATTACCGCATTGACAGGAACTGGATTCAATACCGCTGCAGTCGAGACTTGGACAGACTTCCAAAAGACTCTGCTCACAATCTTGATGATATTCGGAGGAGGTTACGGTTCAACCGCTTCCGCTTTAAAGCTGATAAGGGTTGCGGTTATCTTTTATGCGCTTATTTGGCTGGTAAGAACGAAGCTTCTTCCTGAATCCGTAGTTCACAAATTACAGGTCGGTAAAAAGTTCTATAGACACGAGGAGATAATGGAGGTGGCAACTTATTCAGTACTCTATCTTGTAGTGCTGGTAGGGGGAGCGATGATTTTGTTGTACGGTGGAGAACACCATGCCGTTGATGCTCTTTTCGAAGTAGCTTCCGCAGAAGGTAATGTAGGTCTTAGCGTTGGTATAACGGGTCCAGATATACCAATCTATGAAAGAATCACTCTCATAATCGTGATGTGGGCAGGCCGTTTAGAGATTTTTCCCGTCTTAGTATTGCTAACGGCACCTTTTGAATGATATTTTGTTCATTTTGCCCTACTCATATTCACAAGAGATAAGATGAAAGCCACGACTAAGAATACGATCACGGCCCAGAAAAAACTCCTAGTCAGCAAGAAAACCAGAACTGCGAGTATCGTTGCGGGTAAGAACTCGATCAGCATACTCAGAAAAAAGGCAATTACTAAGATGATGATTACTATGACTAGAAGTCCTACGCAAATTGCCAGACCAGCCCCAAGTCCAGGTAACATAAATTAAAGATATGATTTAACCTAATTAAATCTATTGATTTATTTACAACAAAACACCTGAAATATACACGTCTAATCCTGTAAAGAACAAGATGATAGGAAATATTATACATCCCATCAGATGCACTCTTTTAACCCCGTACAGAGGAGGAATCACGCCGATGGCAGTTGAGATCAAGCCTACAAAGACGCCGAGTGGTCCAGAAAGAACAAACATCATAACTATCAAAAATGCGATGATACCTTTCGAGAGCTTGTTGTATTCCACCTTCTGATGAATAGTTGAGAATTTTTTCCCGATCATCAAAGTCAATAAATAAGCTACGGTGGAGGAGATCACAACAGCAAAAAGAAGAAGTAAAAAAAGTTCAGGCACTTCTACCAAGCTAGACCATTTTTCTATATTCGCTTCATTTATCCTGAGTATCGCCTGCATGGCTCCGCTCCTCGCTTTCATTATCACGAAAAGAGCTACAAGCGTGAAGATTGCGCAGGAAGTGTCTACCGCGGAAACAGCCATTATGTATTCCCTATCTTTTGTTTCTTCAGGTTCATCTTCCGGTATAAAGATCTGAGTAACAGCTGTGGCGGCAGCAGCCGTAATACCAGGAAGCCATCCTACAAGACCGCCGGAGAGCGTACCTGAAATTATCCCCCTAATCTTACTCTTCTTCCCCATCTGGACTTCGACATCGATCTTTTGCTTTGGAACGTCTGGATCATCCATCAAACTCACCAGAAGATTAGATATTCCGAAGAGACCAGTAAACATCGGAAACAACATCAATGAGGTGTTCGGTATTCCTTCTTGTGTTATCAGTGTCCAATTATAAGTGTACAAGGTAATAGGAGTCAGAACTATAAAACCAAGAAAACCGCTCAACAAGAAGAGACCAACCGCAACCATTTTAGGTCTAAAATCAAGCAGACTGATACCTTCCTGCATTATCAAAACGAAAATAACGATAAAAAGTATCAGAGGTATGAAAGGGATAAGTCTGTCGTAAAGATTAATGGGAGTCCCCATTATCAATCTAGCTGGCAGTATCAAGAGAAGTGCGATGAAAGACGCTGCAAAACTTCCTAACGCACTGGCTTTCACTGCCTCGTATCCTCTCCCCTCAAGGAGCATCTCGTGGGCAGGTAATACCGCAAGAGCGGTTTCTCCTTCTGGTGCTCCTAAAAATGTAGAAGGTATGAAGTCTAAAAAAGTGTGAGTGATCAGACAGCCTATGACTAACATAGAGATAAACAGTAATAATTCAAAATTAGTTACACCAAAGCCTGATATCAGGCCCGCGACAAAAAAAGAAATCGTGCCTAAAGAACTTATGATCAGAAATGATATCGTATTTACATGTATACCAGGAACAAGACCAGTTATGATCCCTAGACTTATGCCGATAAAAGTGAATAGAATGGAAAATAGAAGTATCGAAACAGGTGTCATTCTATCTTATCACTGCATTACTAAGCTTTTCTCTTTACTCCCATTCGATCGTCCCGGGAGGCTTATTCGTTATGTCGTAAACAACACGGTTGACCTCGTCTTTCATCTCGTTCGTTATCTTGGTAGATATCCTATCCATGATCTCTAACGGTATCTTGCTGAAGCTTGCGGTCATGGCATCTAAAGACTGTACGGCTCTGACCGCGATAGTATGACCATAAGCTCTTTTATCGCCCTGTACTCCTACCGTTTTAACCGGAAGCAGGACAGCAAAGTACTGCCATGGTCTCTCCATCTCACCATCTTCCACGGCTTTGTTGATCTCCGTTTCCACAATATAGCACGCCTCTCTGATTATCTCGGTCCTTTCAGGAGTGGCTTCTCCGATAACTCTTATGGCAAGACCAGGTCCGGGAAAGGGTTGCTTTTCAGCTGTTGAGAGTCCCAACTCTCGAGCCACTTCTCTCACTTCATCTTTGTATAAGTCCTGGAGAGGTTCGATCAGATCGAGTCCCATCTCTTCAGGCAGACCTCCAACATTATGATGGGATTTTATAGTATCTCTGTTCTCATCACCACTTTCGATCCAGTCCGGCGCGATAGTTCCCTGAACTAGATAATCCGCTCCGAACTTCTTCGCTTCTCTTTCGAATACATATATGAATTTATTCCCGATAATCTTGCGTTTCTTCTCTGGATCAACGATGCCTTCCATAGCCTCATAAAACTCTTCCTTTGCATCGATAACAACGTGGTTCACGCCAGTCTCTTCTAAGAGATCATCAATCTTCTTTGTCTCATTTTTCCTCATGTATCCTGTATCTACATAAATTGCCAAAAGATCTTCGCCTAGAGCCTCGCTCGCGAGCACTGCGGAAACCGTACTGTCAACACCGCCGCTGCATCCTACGACCGCCTTTCCGTCAACCTCTTTTATCTCTTCGATCTTTTCTTTGATAAAACCTTCTAGATCTTTCAATTGGATCTCCTCTCAATATTTATTCTCTACTTCTTCAGCATCCTTATAAACTCTTTCTCTCCTCTTCTCTCTATACTCCTCTAACTTCTCTTTTATCTCTTCATCAGTCCTAGCCAATATCTCCGCCGCTAACAAGGCTGCGTTGTCTCCTCTGTTCATACCAACTGTAGCTACCGGAACACCAGGAGGCATCTGGACTATAGATAACAAAGAATCAAGGTTCATCCTACCGCTTACGGGAACTCCGATGACAGGTTTAATGGTATGAGAAGCGACCACTCCAGGTAGAGCGGCCGATAAACCTGCAACTGTTATGAATACCTCCGCATCATCGCAAAGCTCTTCAGTCCTCTCAGGTGTCCTATGTGCTGAAGAAACGGTCATCTGGTAATCGATGTCTAGCTCCTCAAGAATATCTACTGCCTTCTCGCCTACTTCTAAATCACTTTTACTTCCAAGTATTATTTTTACATCCATGCTAGGTGTAAAAAAGAATAGTAAAATAGTTTTTTCGGTCGGGCTACGTTTTCATTATCGCTACTAAAAATATGCCTAAAGCGATGATAGCTCCTACGACAAAAGCTCCAACGAAGAAGAGCCCGTATTTCAAGACATCTACGAAGGTGGCCTCACCGAAATAACCCATGTAATATCCAGTATATGAACCGATCCAAACCAGTATTCCTACTATGGTCAATACAGTACCGACCATCCTGCTCTTCCCTCTTCCAAAGTATGTCGTAAATATTCCGGCTAAAAACAGTCCTAAGCCCAGTGTCAGTAAAAGTACCGTCACGAAAGTCCATGCATCTAGTCCCATAATTTTACCTCCTAAAATTCAATACCTGTCAAAGTTTTAGTATCTTCCACGCCCTCAATAGACCTTATATCGTCTACGACGGTCTGACCAAGGGTGTTGAAATCTTTAGCCTGTAACTTGAGTATAAGATCATATTCACCGAAGAGCGAATGGACTTCTATGACATTCTCCATATCTTTTACTATATCGTATACTTGCCGTCCCACTGCAGGCTCTGTTTTAACGAGCACAAATCCTATAGCCAAGTTTACACCTTGCTTGGGATAATCATTAGTTGAATATAAATATTTTGTCTTTGACTTTACAGGCTCATAAAATCCTCATCTCTTTGTCCGCATCCGTGAGTAGTTTATAGCCGTCATCGGTAACCACTATATCGTCTTCTATCCTAACGCCTCCAAAATCGGATATGTATATCCCCGGTTCAACGGTGAACACCATACCGGGTTCTAAAGTCACATCTACATTAGGTGATAATCCAGAACCATCGTGGGTAGAAAGACCTATGCTGTGGCCGAGACCGTGTATAAATTTACCCTCGAATTCAGTGCTATCGATGATGTCTTTAGCTACGTTGTGTACATCTGCGCCTTCAACCCCTGGTTCTATCATCTCTAAGGCTGCTTTCTGAGCCTCTAATACCGTATGGTACATCTTTTTTTGACGCTCTGAGGCTTCACCGATGATGAAAGTACGAGTAATATCAGATCTGTATCTTTTATAAAGAGCCCCAAAGTCCAGTACTAGGAGATCCCCTTTCTGAAGCTTTCTATCTCCAGAGGTATAGTGCGGCTCTGCAGAATTAGGTCCGCTTGAGGATATTATCTCGAAAGCGTCTCCTGAAGCACCTTTTTTTCTCATCTTATAAGAGAGTTCAGCTGCCACTTCATATTCTTTCATCCCCTCCTCTATATATTCAATTATCTCTTCCGCCGCTGTAGAAGCTATATCTCCAGCTTTATCTAGAATTTTGATCTCCTTATCATCTTTCCTGTTCCTCGCCTCGACTATCGCATCGGAAATATCTACTATCTCTGCATCGGTCGAATCCTTGATCTTTTTGTAACCTTTATAGGTCAATTCTGAAGCATTCACTCCGATCTTATCTTCATCACTCAGTTTTTCCTTTAACCACTCTTTTAAATCTTCTCTATCTTCCATCACCTTCATTGGTATGTCGGATTTAGAAGCACTTTCAGATTCCAATTTACTTACACACATTTCAGCTGAGAGATCTGGATAAATCACTAGTCCACAATTTTCAAATTCACCCTTTGTTAGACCTGTTAAGTAAAAAAAGGTCTTATCAACATGTGGTTTTATGGAATTTAAGATCATTACAGCGTCTAATTTCTCTTCAGTCCATTCAAATATATTTTCAATTCTCGATCTCATAGTCCTCAATAAAAGAATTGTTATTTAGTTTTGACTACTCTTGTACCAGCGATATAATCTCCTATCCTTTTCTTTTCCGGGCTCCGCAATATCAAGACGAAACTCAACATATAAAAACCCAAAACTATATCAGCATATCGACCTGAATTTCTAGCGGCACTTTGAGCAAAGGTGATACGGTTCAAATCATCATCCAGAACTTTAAGACCCGCTACAGCTTTCCCTAAACTTCTTCCAAAATACCATTCAGTCAGAGTGAAATATATGAATTGGATTGATGTGGCTAAAGAGAACACAGCGATAAATGTAGGCTCACCGATCAACATCCGAGAGCCAGAAGAAAATGTGCCCGAAAAGATGTATATGAAGAATACGACAAAGGGTATTCCTAACAGGACTATATCCAATAGATAAGCTAAAAACCTTTTTAAGAAACTAGTATAAACCTCACTCAATCTATTTTTTACACTTATACTCAAGAGTCTACCAGTTAATAGATCCTTTTTAGTCTCGACGAGATCGTTTTTTGCTGGACTGCGAGTCAGAGTGATGTAATCCTCTACCACCGTCGGATTGAAGCCTAGACATTGAAGAACACCATAAGGGGTTCTAGAGGGTGTTAAAAACATCGGATTTGTATTTCTAGACAATAATTTATAGGCCTTGTTAATTTCTTTTTTAATTCCCTGAATGATCTGTTTTTTGCTTTCATTATATTCACCCTTTTTTAAGTGCCTTTTTGCTCTCAGCAAAGGGTCATCAGGAAGAGAATAATCATGTCGGAAGTAGTAGATGAAGATAAGGGGAACAGCAGCGATTAAACCAGAAAGATATACGAGGTCCATCGCTCCTGCACCTCCAAACGAACCTAAAACGCCCATATCAATCAATGTAGGAATTCTGATAAAGTCAGCACCAATGAGAGTTCCTAAGACCGCGATAGTATAGGCATAGGGGACGGAAAAAAATTCTATATCTTCGTTCATGAAGGTTAAAATAAGAGTTGGTAATAAAGCACCTAACGGAGGGAATAAATACCATGAATATTCAGTCACAAGTCCCAAGTCTAATCCCATTAAAGCCATTAAAGTAATAAAATAAGCGACGATCGAACCTGCTACTGTACCAATAACTATCCATAAACCGTTCAATATATCTTTTTTAATCAAACCAAAAATAAGAGCCAGCAGTAAAGCTCCAAATGCAGGAGCCAAATACCATGGGAATTCAGCCACTATACCCATACCAGGCGCTATATAAGAAACTCTGTAAGAGATGATCGAAATAATGCCCGTCCCAAAAATCAGCAAAAAAATATTTAATTTCCCCCTAATTTTTTTATAGATCAGAACTCCACAAACGATCACCGGTATCAAAGCTCCACCAAGATTTATGTTGAGTAACGAATCCTCGAATATTATCAAAGGTATATCTGCAAAAACGCCGAAGAAAGATCCTATTATTATCATTCCAACAATGGGTTTATCAAAACCTGACTCTTCCAAGTATTCTCTCTTGTTCATATATACTATCAGAAGAGATAAAGAAAGAACAGGCAATAAAATTATATTAGAGGCGATCCCGAATAAAACTTGATAGCCCATTAAAACCATCCTCTATCTGATAGTATCAAGTGAGAAAGAACCCATGGTGATTCCGCTTTTACTGTGCGAGTATTCGATCCAATCTCTAGTCTGTACATCTCCAAGGCCTTCTACTTTAAGATAATTCTTGAGTTGATCCACCTTGAATTTTATCTCACCATCCATGATATGGCCTAACATGGATATATCCTGGTCAGTATGCATCCCTTTTTCAAGAGTATAGAGTGAAACCGCCTTATCTCTCTTTCTTTTACCCGAGAACGGCTGAAGAAGTCTAAAAGTCGTTTCCGTATCCAAATATGCTATTATTGTAGAAACAGATTTGAAGGCCATCCTGTAGTACCGATTATCGGAGTTTATTTTCTCAGCGAAGCTGTTCACTGCGTCGATTATAGCCTTGACATCAGATTGATCTTTTATATATTTGACATAATCTTTTTTCTTTTCAGACTCGCTGAGTTCTCCCATACTCGCTGAATAAGCATCTATATAATAAACCAAACCTCTCATCTCATATTCCTCGTAAGTAGGTAGGACGAATTTCATCTCCTCTCTTAAATCCTCGATCGTTTTATCCGTTATCACCCATATGGCCGGAACTCCCTTCTCCAAGCCCTCGGCTACAAAACTGTTTATCATCACTTCTTTGCCAACATGAGGAGGGCCATATATAGAAACGTTAGAGCCCAATGGTATTCCACCGAGGAGGAGATCATCGAGCCTACCAGTTCCTGTTTTACATTTTTCCTGCTCGATCTCCTGCAGGATTTCTTTTTCCCTCTCCTCCAACTCTTCGTCTATTAGATCTTCCTCTTTAGCTCTTATCTCTTTTTGTTTCTGTTCGATGTATTTTTCTTTAGCTTTCATTTCCTGTTCCTTTTTGTTGATCTCTTTTTTGAGTTCTTCTAACTCCCTCTCACGTTCCTGCTCAGTCTTACTTTGCATCTCTTTTTTCTTAGCCTCTAACTTCTGTCTCTCCTTCCTGAGAACTTGTTCTCTATGCAAAAGATCATCTTCGCGTTCATTTAGTTCTTTTTCCTTATGTTTCACCGTCTCTTTCAGGTCTTCTATTTTCTCTTCTTTATGAGCGAGTTCCTCTTTCAACTCTCGAAGCTGCTCGTCTTTGTTATCCATTTTAGCTACGACATCAGATCTATCTCCACTAGATTGTGATCGCAATTGTTCTATTTCGTCTTTCAATCTCTCATTTTCTTCTTCTAGTCTATCAAGTTTTTCCCTCTGCATATCACTGACAGTCCCTTCCGAAGAGGTAGTTAAACCTCTATTTTGTTGAGATTTGAGGTACTTAACAACGGCAACCGTACCTTTCTTTATCTCCTTGATCTCTTCTTCCAATTTTTCTTTTTCTTTCACCAACTCCTCGAGTTTTTCTTCTTTACTCTCAAGCTCTATAGTCAGATCGGTATTTTCTTCAAGTACCTTTTCAGAATCGAATTCACCAGTTTCTATATCCTTGATATAACGCTCGAATTTATCTTTAAGCTTTTCTATCTCTTTTTCTTTTTTTTTCAATTCTTCGTCACGTTTTTCTAATTTTTCCTGCTTTTTTCTCAATTCTTCTTCTATCTCTTCTTTTTCTTCTTCAAAGGTCTCTTCTCCCAACCATTCGCTGAATGAATCCTTCTCACCTGAAAGCCATGCTTTTAGAGAATCTGTATTTTTATTTTTATCTTGGGAAACTGGGTTTCCCTCATTTTCCTCTTCATTATCCCAGGTCATCCACTGAGTTTCACCTTCTTCATCAAGTGAAAAATCAGATCTTTTGGCGCTTTCTTCGATCTCCTCTTTTATCTTTTTGAACTCTTTTTCTTCGAGTCCGAGTGCCTTAGGAACTTCGTCGAATTCAGCTTGATAGATATCTTTTAAATCGCTGTAGCCCTCATCTATCAGGTACCGGGCCATACTTTCGTTTATGAGGGAGATCTTCGTAAGTTCTTTCACTAAAGCCCTTTTAGATCGAGACAGAGTTCCATCTAAAGATCCTTCAGAAGGTTGTATTTTTTTTGCGGAGTCGCCTCGGAAATCTCCTGCCATGGTTCCCCATCTTAAATCTTTATTTATATATTCAACCCAGCTATCAAGGTTTGCCGGTTATAAACCTTTTCGTCTCGTACTTTTTTACACGGGAATAAATATCACACAATCATGGTTATTTAAAATCTTTGATAGTTTTTCATATGTTAGGGTGAACTACTTATAATTAAAGCCATAGTCTTCTAAGCTATTTACTGAGAATCAACAGCAAGTTTTATATTTTGTAATTATGTTGCAAAACCATGACACACGAATATACTTCTATCGTACACTGGAGCGAGGAGGAAAATGAGCACGGCAGCATCACCATGAGTTGCGGGTACGCTTGTGAATTCCAAAAACCGGTAGAGTTCGGAGGAGCAGAAGGTATGATGAATCCAGAAGACGCTTTCGTCGGTTCCCTAGCGATGTGCTACTCCATAACTTTGAAATCTACCCTGGAGAAGATGAGATTGGAACTAGCGGACTTCGAATTAGAGACAAAGGGAATACTAGAAGATACTGAGGAGGGAAGCAAGATAACCAAGATCGACCTGATCCCCAAAGTAAAGTTGAATAACGGGGACGATAAGAATAGAGTCAAAAGGGCTTTGAAACTCGCCAAGAAGAACTGCCTTATCTCGAAAAGCATGAGTTCTGAGATTGACTTGAAACCAGATATCGAGTTGATGCTTTCAAAATGAAAGAGCTACAAAGAAAAGCGAACAATTTATTTATCCTCTATTGATATAGACAACAGTAAATATGGACTCTATAATACTAGCAGGTGGATATGCCACCAGGCTTTGGCCGATTACCAAACACAGAGCTAAACCTCTCCTTCCTCTAGGTGGTAAACCCATACTAAATTATATATTGGACGAACTTGAAGAGATTGAAGAAATAGATAAGATATACATCACCACAAACGAAAGATTCGAAAGTTCTTTTAAAGACTATCTTAAAGAGCGAAACGAAAATCTTTACGAGTTGATCATAGAGGGACAGGACTCAGAAGAAGAGAAGCTCGGTGCTATTGGTGGCATAATGAACGCTCTACAAAAAGCAGAGAACACTGATCACCTCATAATAGGAGGAGACAATTACTATTCCTTCAATATCCAAAATTTTCTTAACTTCGCCCAAGAAAGGGGCGGCATCGTTAACGCCTGTTTCGAAGTTGAGAATCTAGAAGAAGCAAAAAATTATGGCATAGTGGATTTTGGCGAAAAGAAAAAAATTCGGGATTTTCAGGAAAAACCAGAAGAACCAAAATCGAGAATGGCTTCGACCGCATTCTACCACTTCCCTAGGAACATCAACAAAATCTTCGATGAATACATCGATTACTGGAAGGAACGTATATCCCAGGACAAATATTTAGATGAGCCAGGAAGATTTCTCGCTTGGACATCAGAGAGATATGACTGTTACGCCTATCCGTTTACCGGTACCTGGGCAGATGTAGGAACACGACAGGGGTACCTTAGAGCCGAGAGAGAAATCAGAGAAAACAACTTAGTAAAGGGGGTTCTCGAGGATTCAGAGATAGGCGAGAATGTCACTATACTTAAGGAAACAAAAATAAAGAATTCGAAGGTCGAGAACTCCATAATATTCGAGAACTGCCAAATCGAAAATTCTGTCGTAAAAGACTCCGTCGTAGGCGAATGTACAAAGATAAAAGGCCTCGATCTTAGAAAAAGTTTAGTTAAAGGAATGAACAATCAATAGCCAAATATTTCTTCGAAAATACTTACTAAACCCTTACCCATGCGACCAGCTCATCCACCGTTTTTTTTGTTGGAGATTCTGGCATCACATCAGGAACGCCCACTGTCATGCAGACTAGCGGCTCATAACCCTCAGGCAAGTCAAGCTTTTGCTTCAATCCGTCTTTATCAAAGGATCCTATCCAACAAGTTCCATACCCAAGCTCCACCGCTTCTAGCGATAGATGGTCCATAGCTATAGCTAGATCGACCTCTGACCATTTAGAACCGTCTACCGACCCCACTATGAAGGCCCCTGATTCAGATACAAATTCTTGTCCTTGACAGATTGGAACAAGTTCTTCAAGCATCTTTGGATCTTGAACAATGACGAGTTTCCAAGGCTGTAAGTTTTTAGCCGAAGGAGCCCACCTAGCAGCTTCCACCATCTTCTCTATATTCTCTTTTTGGATTGGCTTACCTTTGTATCTTCTGATGCTCCTCCGTTTTTTAATAGCATCAAAAACATCCATGATATCAAAAGACATAATAAAAGATTGATTTTAAAATTTACTATCAAAAAAAGAAAAGATTTTTTGTTTTCTAGTTTCATTCGTGTTTGTCTAATGGCCAAAACTTGTATCCATAGTATATCAGACCCTCGGGACTCTCTTCTCCCAGCTTTCTCATCGATGCCTCGACTTTCATGCCCCGTTCAACTTGCTCGTAATCTACTTCCACAAGATGACCTGTCACTCTAACACCTTCTTCCATCTCTATTATCGCCATTATATAGGGAGAAAGATCCTTAAATTCAGGATGCGGTTCGTGCACTTTAGTATAAGTCACAACCTTACCGGTTCCTTCCAACTCATACTCTTCCATCTTCTGGTAACTTTCTCTTCGACATTCAGGACAGATATCTCTAGGTGGAAAGTATATTTCCCCGCAGTTTTTACACTCCACACCTATTCCTTTATACCTCTGTCTTATCTCTCTCCAAAATCGAGGGATAGCCATCTAAGACCACCTCCGGAAGATGTGGACTACAGTACTAGCTCCAGTTCCGCCAATGTTGTGAGCTAGACCGTATTCTGGATCTTCGACCTGTCTCTCTCCTGCCTCTTCTCTAAGCTGCTGGACAGCTTCGACCGCTTGACTTATTCCTACAGCACCTACAGGTCTGCCTTTTGCTTTCAGACCTCCAGATGTATTGACTGAAATTTCTGAGTTTAGCCTTGTTTTTCCTTCTTCAGTAGCTGGACCTCCTTCACCTTTTTCGAAGAACCCCAAGTCTTCTATAGCCATGATCTCTGTTATTGTGAAATTATCGTGGACCTCCGCAAAATCAAGGTCCTCAGCTGTTATACCTGCTCTTTCATAGGCTTTTTTCGCCGCCCTTTTAGTGGCTTGTAAAGTGCCGATATCTTCTCGCTCATGGACTGCCATAGTATCACCACCTTCACCCATACTGACTATTTCGACAGGTTCTCCTTCGAACTCTTCAGCTCTCTCCGCTGGACAGAGAACTAAGGCTGCACCGCCGTCAGATAACGGAGCACAGTCGAACATACCTAAGGGTTCAGCCACTATCGGGGCCCCAATCACGAAGTCTTTGGTAATTTCTCTAGGAAACTGAGCATTAGGATTCTTTGATGCGTTATAATGATTCTTGACAGCAACTTCAGCCAATTGTTCTCTAGTGGTGCCATATTCATCCATATGATAACGGGCCATCATTGCATACAGTGAGTCAAATGTTGCTCCGAATACAGTTTCCCACTCCTGATCTGCCGTAGAGGACAGGATCTTCTTCGCTTCTTCTTCCCCCACATCAGTCATCTTTTCGGCACCACCGACAACAACGATATCATCCATGCCCGAAGCTACGGTCTTGTAAGCCTCCGAAAGAGCCATTCCGCCGGAAGCTCCACCAGACTCTATCCTCGTCGAAGCTATATTACTTAATCCAGCATAATCGGCGATGAGAGGCGCTACATGTTCTTGATCAATCAATTTACCCGCAGACATATTTCCGATATACATCCTCTCCACCTCTTTACCTCTAACCCCCGCGTCCTGTAAGGCCTTGAGGCCAGCTTCTATACCGATTTCTCTAAGGGATTTGTCCCATAACTCTCCGAATTCAGTTTCGCCTATACCTATTATAACTACTTCTCTCAAATTATCTACCTCCTTCGATCTTTTCTCTAAATTTGGCGTAAATAGAATAGGGTATAAATTCCTCATCCGAGGTCACTTCTTCCACCGTAGGAACGTTACTTTCCTTTATACTCTCGATGTTTTTCGTGACTCTGATATCGAAGCTATCAGAACCAGCACCAGAACCATAGGAGGTGACCAATATTCTGTCTCCTGGTTTAGCTTTATCGAGAGTCGCCGCAAGACCGAGCGGTACCGCACCAGAATAAGTGTTGCCTATATTTGTAACTAAGAGCCCGGGCTTCAGCTGTTCCTTGGAGAAACCGAGCTGTTTAGCCACCTTTACAGGAAACTTTCCATTAGGCTGATGGAACACAGCGAAATCGTAATCTTCAGGCTCTCTTCCGGTACTTTCTAGCAATTTCTCAGTACATTTCGTTATATGTCTAAAGTAAGCCGGTTTTCCTGTGAACCTACCGCCATGCTGAGGATACTTTTCTCCTTCACGCCTCCAAAAATCAGGTGTATCTGTAGTATAAGAGATTGTTTCTTCTATCTCAGCGAGGAGGTTTTTAGAGCCTATGACATAAGCTGCACCTCCCGCTGCGGCAGTATACTCAAGAGCATCACCTGGGGCACCCTGTGAAGTATCTGCCCCTATAGCCATACCATTCTCTATCATCCCTGAACTGACGAGACCCATACAGGTCTGAAATGCGGCAGTTCCTGCCTTGCACGCGAATTCATAATCCGCGGCGGTCATATGTGGTGAAGCAGCGAGTGAAGCAGCGACTATCGTTGCCGTGGGCTTGACCGCATAAGGATGTGACTCCGAACCAACATAGATAGCTTCCAAGTCCTCACCTTCTATATCAGCCCTTTTCATGGCCCATTTAGCGGCCTGTGTAGAGATGGTCACTACGTCTTCATCAGGGGAAGGCACGGATTTACTCTTTACTCTAAGGCCTTTTCCCATAGTCTCTCCGTCTTTTCCCCAAACATCCCCAATTTCTTTTGGAATTATTCTATATCTGGGTACATAGCCTGCATAACCCTTTATTCCGACTTCGTTTTTTGCCTTCATCTGGTATCACAACCATTTTTTCATTTTTCTTATCAATTCATCAGTATCAAGATCAGTCCTTATCAAAGGGATACCTTCGACCTCGGCCAGCTTCCTCGAAAGATCGTCTATCTTTTCGGGATTTATGTAACAAACAGCGGCCGGACTCAAAGGAGTAGAACGTATCGCTACAAGAGGCGAACGACCATGTTCTACTCCTTCGAAAAACAGTATTCTTTCGGTACTCCACCCATATATGCTCAAATAATCAAAAGATTTCATCGACAAGATCGCCTTCAAGCTGTCGATAACTGTATAACCATAGATGTCTTTTTTCCGATCAACACCTAAGACCATTTCTCCCTCAATATATTGTACCAATTCTTCCAAAGAGATCGGCTCTGGAAACTCGTTTTTGCTTAAAATACCCTCCTGACCAGGCCTAGTGAAACGATCGATAATATTCCCCCCTCTATCCTCGTCTATCTTGATCAAGGAATTAACGATTTTTCTAACGAGCGGGGTTCCAGGTTTTCTCCTTCCCTTCTCATAATCGCTGACGACTGAGGAAGAAACATTCATCTCCTTCGCGAGTCGGGTCTGAGATATATCAAACATTTCTCTCCACTTTCGTATTATTTCTCCCGGTTCCTTTGAGATGGTTATCTCCCCAGCTATCCTTTCCTTCAATCCTGTCATTCTGTTGGGGGTATGGAAAAATCATATATAAAATTGTCGAATTCTCTTTAAGTCAATAGTCTAACAATTTTTCCTATCCAAAGATGATTTGAACGAAAATTTAATTAATTCCTTTTTAATACCTTTACCAAGAGAAATATATAAAGAATAAAACCCTTCATTTTAAATAAGGGTAATTAATAGGTATAAAAAGAGTGATTAAATATGGAAGGTCTAACAATAGAAAATGTAGTAGCCTCCTCATCTATAGGAGAGGAACTAGATCTGTGGGATGTTCACGAAGCACTAGATGACTCAGAATACGATCCAGATAAATTCCCTGGATTGATATACAAACTGAAAGAGCCTAACACATCAATTCTACTTTTTTCTAGTGGTAAAATGGTTTGTACCGGTGGAGTTACGCTTGAAGAACCCCAAGAAAGTGTGGACAAAGTAAAAAGGCTCCTAAATGAAAATGGTATCGAAACAGCTGACGAAGTAAAAGCAGAAATACAAAATATCGTGGCTTCTTATGAACTTGATACTGATTTGAATCTAAATTCAGTGGCGATAACACTGGGCTTAGAAAGAGTAGAATACGAACCAGAACAGTTCCCTGGTCTGGTTTATAGATTGCAGGATTCTCCTGTTGTACTACTACTGTTTGGATCTGGAAGGATGGTCTGCACTGGCGGTAAAAACGAAGAGCAGTTGAGAGAAGGAGTCGAGCATATAAAAGATGAACTGAATAAGGCAGGACTCCTCACCTGAAACTGTCTGAAAAATCTACGTCAACCTGCAAACTCTCCCAGAAACCGTTCGATTTTCTCCGAATAATTCTTCTCTAGTGCCCCTTTTTTACCTTCAACTCTAAGATGCAGATTTGAAGCACCTTTTCTCAAACCCCTATTCTTCAACATCTTTTCCATCTTATCCGCTGCTTTTCCTTTTCCATTACGCGATGTAGTGAATAAGGCGTACTTAGCTCCACTTTTTCCAAATGGTAACTTCTTGATCATTTTCTTGATCCTTCTTGAGGGACCTCTCAAATGTGTCGGTGAGCCGAAAATGTAAAGTTCAGCATCTCCTATAGTTTCGGGATCGGTTTTTCTAGCATGATAGATATGAGCTTCGTTATCGCTATCTTTTATCATATCCATCAAATCTTCAGCTATCTTCTCTCCGTTACCATGTTCACTATCATAGATAATATTTATCTTCATATTTTCACCCGTCCTATATAAGGGGGAGAGTAGTATATTAACCTATCTGAACCTATTATCTAAAACTAGAATAAAATATGTAATAGTCATAAGTTCTTAGCCATTTCAGTCTTTTCCCACGTGAATTCCGGTTCATCTCTACCAAAATGGCCATAGACTGCAGTCTTTTCATATATGGGCCGTAATAGGTCTAGATGATCGATTATAGCTGCCGGTTTTAATGGAAACCTATCTCTAACGAGAGATTCGATCTCCTTTTCCGGTATTCTGTTAGTTCCATAGGTATTTAACAGGATACTAGTTGGTTCAGGTATTCCTATAGCATAACTTAGTTGAACCTCGCATTTTTCGGCTAGACCAGCTGAAACGAGATTTTTCGCTATGTATCTTGCCATATAGGCTCCCGAGCGGTCAACCTTAGAAGGATCTTTTCCCGAGAAGCAACCTCCACCATGACTTCCGTGTCCCCCATAGGTGTCTACTATTATCTTCCTACCTGTCAAACCGGTATCGGCTTGAGGACCTCCTAGAACAAATCTACCTGTCTCGTTTATATTGTAAGTGGTATCTTCATAGACTAGGTCTCCACAGATGGGGTCTATTACCTCATTCTTTACATCTTCTCTCAACTTCGCTTCATTCACTTCTGGATCATGCTGAGCCGCGATGACTACGTCTGTAACCCTTTTTGCGGTATCACTCTCATATTCCAGAGTGACCTGCGATTTGCCGTCGGGCCGCAGATAATCCAAGATTTCCTCTTTACGAACTTCAGCGAGTCTCTTAGAGAGTTTGTGGGCTAAAACTATTGGTTTTGGCATCATCTCCTCGGTTTCGTTCGAGGCGTAACCGAACATGATGCCCTGGTCTCCGGCACCCTGGACATCTCCATCAACACCCTGCGCTATGTCGGGACTTTGTGAGTGGAGTGCGGTCATCACTCCGCATGATTCCGCCTCGAATCCATACTCCACCTTATTATAGCCTATGTCCGCGATGGTCTTCCTTACGACCTCATTGACATCAACATATCCCCTGCTAGTAACCTCACCAGCAACTAGAGCAAGTCCGTTCGTCAAGATCGTCTCACAAGCTGCTCTAGAGAAAGGATCTTGTCTGATCAGTTCATCTAGTACAGAATCACTAATCTTATCGGCCATCTTGTCCGGATGGCCTTCAGTCACTGATTCCGATGTGAGAAGGTATTTTCTATCTCTGTTCCTTCTTTTCATTTATAATACAACTCCTTCTTTCTATTCTACCCATCCTCATATGACTGCTTTAACTTAAAGTTAATCTTTTTAAACAAGAGGATTATGTAGCACAATGAACTATACAAATATTATATAGAAGTAGATTCATCCCCATGTGGAACGAAGGAGAGCAAAAGGGATCGAGATGAGCGAAAGATGGGATGAAAGACTTGAAGAGATATTGGGTAAAAAAAGGTGCAACGTTTGCGGAAAAAAATTACAGATAGGAAAAATTTTTGTTTTAAAGGAAAGAAAATTCTTTCATGAACTGTGTTACAGGAAGATAAAGGCTGAGCACTTAAAGGAAGGTAAAGTCGATATCGATGAAGTAGCTGAAAACACTGAAAAGAGTTTCGACAGAACCATCAGTAAACCGTCAATTGGAGAAGGGTCGAGTTTACGGCCTAGAAACGAATAGTGTGTGCGAACGGAAATAATTATAACTCTAAAGGATTATCATAAGGTATGGATGCTAGATATGTTCCTCTTATAGAAGCGGGCCCCGAGAGACAGATGGCAATCGATGAGGCTATATTGAGAAATTTTGACAGGGGAAACACGATTCCGACTTTTAGATTTTTTAGGTTCAAACCTTCCTCTATAACGTTGGGATATTCTCAATCTGTCGAAGAAACTATAGATGTTCAAACTTGTGAAGATTACGATATCCCCTATGTGCGGAGGATTACCGGAGGAGGTACCGTTTTCCATGATTATGATGGAGAGGTAACATACTCTGTAGTGACTGAAAAGATAGAAGGAGATATAGAGGAAAGCTTTAGAGAACTCCTCGTACCGATAATGGAGACCCTGGAAGAATTCGGACTCGAACCGGAATTCAAACCTTATAACGATGTCCTTGTAAACAGGAAAAAGATATCCGGTAGCGCCCAGAGGAGAGGAAAGAAAGGACTATTGCAACATGGAACTCTGATGTTCGCCACGGACCTAGAAAAATTAGCTGAAATATTGAAGATCGATAATAAAAAGCTCCAAGAAAAGGGGGCAGATTCCTTTTTAGACCTTGTTACTACAATGGAGAAGGAAACGGGAAAAAAATCTGATCCAAATGAGTTAATCGAGGTTATGAAAGATAAATATGAAGACTATTTCGGGAAAAAGATAAAAAAGGAGAAGTTAAAAGATGAAGAGATAGAACTTGCAGACGAACTTGAAGAGAAGTACGGATCGAAAAAATGGTTGAAAGAAAGGAAATGGTGATAGATATGCAGATTAGAGTGTCTTATGGAACTGCATTAGAACTAGGTCTCAAGAGTGGAAAAACTGAAGAAAGGCCGAGAACCGCTTATCTTCTTCTGCATGGCGAAGAAAAATGTAGAGGAGGCTGTAAATTTTGTCCACAATCTGAAGGAAAATCGAAATGGTTGTCAAGAGTTTCGTGGCCCCTTTTCGAACTTGAGTCGGTGAAGAATAAACTCCGCAGATCAGATTTTGAAAGAATTTGTCTACAGTCACCAGATATTCCAAACTACGAGGAGAAACTAGAAGAATTCGTTAATGAACTGGAGAGTTTGGGAAAACCAATCTCTCTATCAGCTCCGCCCTTGGAAAAGGAAATTCTAAAATCGCTCAAGGGCTCGGTCGAAAGGATAGGGGTAGGGATAGATGCGGCTACCGATACCCTCCGTAGAGAGGCAAAACCTTCCTACCAACCGATGATCTTTTGGGATTATCTGGGCAAAGCTGTTGAAATCTATGGAGAAGGTAATGCAACAGCCCATATAATCGTTGGATTAGGTGAAGACTTTGGAGAGCTAGCTACCGCTGTAAAAAAGTCTATTGAAGCAGGAGCAGAGGTTTCTCTTTTCTCTTACAAAAATGAAAAGGATGAAGCCGAACTCTCTTATTATAGAAGAGCACAACTGATCACTTCCCTAATAGATAAAGGAATTGGTACTAAAAGTGCAATGCAGCTCATCTCAGAACAGCCGCAAAAGGCTCTAGATATGGTTGATGAAGAGCGAGTATTCCAAACCAGAGGATGCCCCGGGTGTAACCGGCCTTACTACACTTCCTCACCTGGAGATGAACATAGAAATTTTCCTAGGAAACCCACTCTTGAAGAAATAGAGAAGATCAGAAGAGATATCATCGGAGAAGATGGCTGAAATGGATCCTATCGAGAGAATGATGAGAACTTATGATGAGATAGCAGAAGAGTACTGTGAAATAACAGAAAGAGATGGGGATAGAAAATTTCAAAAGAAGATGTTGGATAAAACATTAGATTTTTTGCCATCCAATCCCAGGCTGATCGATTTAGGATGTGGAGACGGCAGAGATACTCAATACCTACAAGAAAAAGGGGCCGATGTTGTGGGTATAGATCTATCAAGAGGCATGATAGATCTCGCTAGAAAGAAATATACAAATTGTGCTTTCTTGCACTCCGATATGAGAGATACCGTATTCCCGAATAACACTTTTCAGGGCACTTGGGCGAGCACTTCTCTTTCTAATATTCCAAAATCCGAACTTTCAAGCGTTGAGAAGGAGATTTACAGGATACTCGAAAAGGGTAGTATCTTCTGTTTCAGTTTCAAGGTCGGCGAGGGGGAAGGTTTTGAGGAAAGTTTAGTGGAGGGATTCGAGACATATCACTCCTATTACACCTTGAACGAATTAAAGGTAGAGCTGAACCTTTTTGAGGTGATAGACAGTAAAGGGTATCCTGGAGAAATATTCAATAGCGAATTCATGTACTGCTGGGCTAGAGCTATATGATAAGATGACTAGATGGAAAAAAGACTCTCATCCGAAGAAACCAGAAAACGGCCCCAAGTAATGCCCAACTGCTAAGGTGCCCCCTATGAGGATAACCAAGATTATGTAATTCCTAACACTCCAGCCAAATATCTTTCTACCATCTAGTGGTCCAAGAGGCAGTAAGTTGAAACCACCGATGAAAAGGTTGACAAAGGCGACAAATGCTAGTATGAAAGATAGCGCTCCGAAGTCATAAATCCCTGTTACAAAAGACCCTATCAAAAAGGTTGTTCCAACTATCCAATTGGTTGCGGGGCCGGCGGCACTGATTTTTCCATTCTGCTCTCTAGTAATATTTCCTCTGATCAAGACAACGCCGGGAGCCGCAAAAACGACTCCAAACAAAAAACTAAACAGCAACGCTAACATCAAGCCCCATCGCCACATCCTGAACTCAGCCCAACATCCATAATTTCGGGCAAGTTTGCGATGAGCAAATTCATGAAAGATAAATGCAGTTCCAACAGATAAAAAAGATATCAGTAAAGTCACTGGAAACGTTGATAATTCGATCTCCCCATAACCACCTGAAATAGCTACCGCAAAAGCAAGAGTCAAAACTCCTAAAGCTACTAGCAAGTGCTTTATCTCAACGCTACTCAAACCTTTTTGATGTTTGATATTCATATCATAGTAACCGCGATTCATCTCTTAAACACCTCGTTATGAAAACGTTCCTTGATCTTATCTACAGCTTCATTAACCTCGTTGAATTCATCTAAAGGTATTTCGCCTCCTGCCGCGTGAGGATGGCCCCCGGCTTCACCAATATCTGAATACGCATCATCCATTATCTTTCCCACATTCAACTGTAAATCCTTACTCCTGGCAGACATATGTATTTTATCATCCTTTATCCCATAAACCAAAACTGTTAGAATATCTCGCTCTCTCAATAAAAAGTTAGCTATCTGTGCTATGTCGTCCCTATGAGATATATCACCAGAGAAGGCAGTCATAACGCTATCCTTGAATTCTCTATTAGAAATTGCCCGGCCCATAGCACTTACGGTATCAGAATATATCGGCGTGTTTTCGAGAACGTCTAGTATATCCTTGTCCGCTATAGCACTCAGATAAGAAATAACTTTGTAATCACTAGACGATATATTTTTGGTATAATCATTCGTATCAACCTTTATTCCTACAAGCAACGCAGAGGCTAAAATAGACGATATCTCTATATCTAGATTCAAAAGGTGTTTGGTCATAAGAGTAGATGTTGAACCTATATCATTCCTTATCTCAGTGTATTCCTCGGCCCTCACATCGCGGTTTGTTTGATGGTGATCTATTATCAAGTCGGGTTCGACTTCATTTGGTATTATACTGCTCATTGATGCCTCGGCAAAATCTACAAACGCTATTTTGTTAGTACTATCTAGTACATCTTCAATAGAATCTTTGTTTATTTCTCCTATGATGAAATCTGCGTTTTGCATGAATATTTCTGTCTCAGGATGGCCAAAAGATCCTGCAAAGTAAGTTTTCGCCTCGATTTCTAACTCTTCACAAATTTGTTCTAAAGCCATAGCCGAAGCTATAGAATCTAAATCGGGCTCATCATGCATAAATATGGATATATCTCCGCGAGTCGATGAGATAGCCATTTTCAGTTCATTACTTTTTCTTCGAGAAAAATAATCCTCCAATTTTTTAAAAAGAAGAGTTTCTATCCATTCCTCTTTTACCACGATATCATCCACGTTCGACTTTAATATTTCATCTCTTTTGATTCTATCTAGAACCGCGAGCTGATAAATGTCAGAATCTATTTTCTCTACCTTTTCTGAAAGATAATCCAATTCCTCTTTCTTAGTCTCAAGATAGACTAACGCTTCTATATCTCTAGACCTATCTCTAATGAAATTTAGTAATTCATCGGATTCTGTTTCATTCGACCTGTACACTACAGACTGCTTCCCTCTAAATTTGACCATTTCTTGAAATCTCTCTAGATCGCTATCAACGCTGTAGATTATATACATGCTTTCCATTCTCATTCATACGTTCGGTTGAATTCGCCCTTGATCTTTTCGAAGAATTTTTCTTCAAAGGCGTCTGGTGAAATCGAGGCAACAAGGCATCCTTCATTTTCTGTAACTTTGTCTCTAGAGAAGTTCAACAGACGAAGCACTTTGTTTTCTTCATTATAATTTGTTATGAGAGAGATACCGGAAAGAAAAATAACACCTTTCTGATTAGATTTTAGAAAACTCCCTATCGCATTTGAAAGCCCAGAAAGATCCGATGGTGATATTTTTTCAACAGTAAGCTCATCTTCTAAGTCATTGACTCCGCCCTTCCACCGAGATAGCCAAATAAATCTACATTGCGTTACAGGCATATCAAACCTTTCTATAATCTTTTCTGGATCGTCCCGTAGTACCAAAAGAGCAGACGCGCCTCTTTCCACAACATCGACTAACTCCATGATGGATTCATCGAGTTTATTCTCGACGAAAAGGTATGCGTCTCCTTTGTTCCAAGGTATCTTCTTCTCAGAAAGCCCCATTTCATCAGGGGTTTCATTATCTTGTATAGAAAGCATTTCAGGATTGTCCCTCAACTCTGTTCTTTTAAAATCCACATCCTGGTAAAGCGTTCCAATCTTACTTTCAATCCTGCTTCTCAACTCCCATCCCTCGTATTTAGAGATAAGGCTCTCTATTTCTGACCATGCATCTTCCTGACCTTCTTCATAACCTTTGAGATAGAGGTCTATTTTCTTTTCTTTTTTCATCCGTATCCCTTATCATCCTATATAGCTGAGATCTTCACTGCCAGCCTCCTGCTGAATACCGCTCATATCTTTGACCTTGCTAGTGAGTTCCTCGACTTCCTCCGCCTTCTCGTCGAGTTTTTCATAACTTATCTCCTCTCCTAGGTATTTCATCAACTTTTTCAATACGGCTCGAGCGGCTCCTGGATCTACAAAATAACCCGAGGTTTCGCCCATGAGACAGACTCCCGAGATACCATATAGCTTTTCTCCAAGTCCAAGAAGGAGTCCACTAGCTCCTATTATTCCTGAAGATGGATGTTCTTCTGAAAATTTAATACCCAGTTTCTTCATCTCTTCGATCTTTTCAGAAGTGGTCGCAGCTCCTAAGACTTCTGGTTTATCAACTATATCACCATGGCTGTATCCACCAAGAGAAAAAACGGTCTCGACCCCGAGTTCTTTAGAAACGGATAGTATTCTATCAGTCAGCTGATATTGACCCTGTGGAGTCATCCCCTGGTAATCCCCAGTGAGGAAGACAAGATCAACATCGTCTAATCCTACATCTTTCTTATAATACAGCCGATTATTCACCAGTTTCGAAAGACCGTGCTCATCCACTAGGACTTGGGGAGGAAAATGGAGGGAATGTATCTCAGCAAATTTCTCAGCATCTATCTCATCTATCAGGTGCTCTACCGCTAGCTTACCCACGTTCCCAACTCCCGGAAGTCCTTCGATCAGAATAGCGTTTTCCAGATCCGGCTTCTCTACGAAATCTATGATTATATCATCCATATTTATCATCTCGTTTTGAATATTCTTTTTGTCTTCTTCTATACTCTCCAAACCTATCTTCCGGAGAATATCTAGGAGGTTTAGGATTTACGGTTTTTCCACCGCATTTTTTGCAGAGATCCTGAAGCATGTATTCGTCACATGAAAGGCATTTTTTTATTTTTTCCATAGGAAAATCACCTTGTAATTCCCTAGGCGTGTTTATATATTTAAGGATTCGTCATCACTCAAATTCGTAAGAAGGTTTTTTCCATCTTTGTTAGATTCAAGCTCGGTCATTAATCTCTTTTATCATCATCCCCATATCTGCAATACGATATCTTTTCAATTCTTTAGCCTCGGTGAAGTGAAAAAAGGCTTTGCTGTGATCTATATTGTCAGCTAAAAGAAAGTGATCTTCCTTCAGATTTCTCCAAGCTAATGCAAATTCAAACATCATGGTCTCATAGGAATGGTCACTGTCGTGCAGAAAGATGTCTATTTCTCCAGGAATCTCTTCGAATAACTTAGGAAGTTCATTATACGTGTTCCCCTCTCTCAAGGTCCATCTATCTCTAAGATCATCGGGCACGGTCCATCCAGACTCCTTTCCAGGTGGTAGAACAGCTCCAGTTCTTTCTTTACTATTGATCTCATCTATATTCACAGGTAAATCGACGGAATAAAGATGCCCTTTTTCGTTTTCTTCCATCGCTTTCAAAATGATTGATGAAGAAAAACCGTTACAGACACCAGTCTCCACCATTAAATCTGGTTCGACTTTTTTAATTAGGTCGTAAAGTTTCTGTCCGCTTTTTTCACCTAGAATCGCGGGGTGGTACTCCTCGTATTCTTCAAATTCTCGACATATCTTTTCAACGAGATGTTCTATGTAATCATCTATTCGATCAGAACTTTCAACTTTGTATTTTTCAAGTTTTTTACGAACCGAATCTTTCATCATATCACTTTTTTCATGGAAAAGTTTTACTAGTACTCTCAGCCTCAATCATCTTCTAAAATTTCTTTATATTCTGGGATAACGTCTTCGTCGAAAGATTTCATGCCTTGGCTCGTTTTGTGATGGACCATCATATCTTCTATAACGCCGAAAGGTAACGTTGCCACGTCAGCACCTATTTCAGCACAACTTCTGGCCTGTCTAGCGGTTCTTATGCTCGCGGCCAATATCTTCGTCTCAAAAGAATAGTTTTTGAAAATCTCCTTTATCGACCAGACGAGGTCGATACCTGAGCGGACCCCCTGATCGTTGCCCCAATCATACAGATTCATTGTCTGTTCATCTCGATAGACGATCTTCGATGGATCCAATTCGCTGATCCTTCTATGGAGTCCGGTTTCTCTTATCCTTTCGGTCAGTTCCTCCGGATAATAAGTTCCTTTTGGGTAGTCCTGACCCCTTTCGAGTCCGATCTGATCCCTTATGTAGTCGTCTATCCTCCCTAAAAATGGACTCACGAAATCTGCTCCTGCTTTGGCGGCCATCAAAGCTTGGTTAGGCTTCATCACTAACGTACAGTTAACCGGTATGCCTTTTTCACTCAATATCTTTATCGCTTTTACCCCCTCAAAATTACCATCATCTTCATTCATAGCTGTGTTAATCGGTATCTTCACAACAACATTATCGTTCACTGGATTGAATTTATCATATAATGTTTCAGCTTCTTTAACCATACCCTCGCTGTCGATCTTTGTCGCTTCCAAGCTAACTGGACCGTCGACTGTTTTCAGTATCTCTTCGATGTGTTTTTCCAGGCTGATATCCCCTTTTGCTGACTCGACTGCGTTTTTTATCAACGAGGGATTGGTGGTAACGCCATCCAATATACCCCATGATTCAGCTTCCTTTATCTCGTTTAGGTCTGCGGTATCTACAAATATATCCATCATATCACACTCATAATACTCATCTTCTTTCTAAAACATCATGTGCACTCTCAACTATATGTTCTGCGGTCAAACCATACTTATCCATCAACTCATCACTCTCGCCAGATTCACCGAACACATTAGGTATACCAACGCGCTTCATAGGCACATGGTAATCGCTCTCGGAAAGAACCTGAGCTATGCCGCTTCCCATACCCTGACTAACAACGTGTTCCTCGGCAGTCACGATACCCCCAGTCTTTTTTGCCGAATCGACTATACTCCTCTCGTCGAGAGGTTTTATGGTACTCATGTTAAGGACTCTCGCATCGATTTTCTCTTGTTTATCCAGCATCTTGGCGGCCTTCAAACATTCTGAAACCATTATTCCTGTACCTATCAATGTTACATCTGAACCTTCCTTTAGTACCGATGCCTTTCCGAGTTTGAAGGGGTCGTTCTCCTCGGTAACTATCGGAACACTCGAACGACCCATCCGCATATAAAAGGGACCTTTCTCCTCCGAAATAGCGAAGGTAGCTTTCCTGCCTTCGTGATAGTCTGCGGGAGCGACGACTTTCATGTTCGGGAGAACTCTCATCAGAGCTATGTCCTCTAACATCTGATGGGAAGCTCCGTCACCACCTACCGTTATGCCTGCATGAGTGGAAACTACTTTGACGTCTAGTTTTGGGTACGCGATGCTCTGCCTTACTTGGTCATATGCACGACCTGTTGCAAAGACCGCAAAAGTACTGGAAAAAACAGTTTTTCCAGATAGAGCTAGTCCTGCAGAAACTCCAGTCATGTTCTGCTCCGCTATACCCGTATTGAACATCCTCTCTGGGAACTCGTCACCAAAATTTGTCACTCTGCAGGAACCACACAGGTCTGCACCAACAACCACAATATCGTCTCTCTCTCTACCGAGTTCAACTAATGCTTCGCCGTAGGCATCTCTTTGCT
>SL_8KL_010_SEDDRAFT_10000857_pt1 | contig 26601 bp, 23 predicted proteins | sample SodLakKL_010_SED_4_FD_11160 | JGI IMG/M metagenome (IMG submission 11160) | reverse complement strand
GGGGNGGACCCCGGCGAGCCGGTCGGCCGGGAGGACCGGCAGGCTCGCGCGTGCGGTGGCGGTGGCGGTGGCGGACATGTGCGGCTCCCTGCAACAGTTATGCTCCCGCTGAGCATAAGTGGGAGGCTACCAACCCTTCGGTCCGGCCGCCAACGGGGAGCTCAGCGGTAGGGCTGGCCGAGTCCCGGCCGGGGCCGCTCCAGCTGGACCTCGGGGCGGTAGCGGAACAGCTGGGCCGGTCGTCCGGCGCCGGTCTGACGGGTCTCGCCGGTGCCTTCGACGAGCCCGGAGCCCAGCACCAGGCGGCGGAAGTTCTGCTTGTGCAGGCCGACGCCGGACAACGCCTCGACGGTGCGTTGGAGCTCGAGCAGGGTGAAGGGCTCAGCCACCAACTCGAACACGATCGGCCGGTAGGTGAGCTTGCCGCGGATCCGGCCGATGGCGGTCGCGAGGATCCGTCGGTGGTCGTCGCGCATGGCCTGCCCGGCGTCCGGCTCGGAGGTCGGCCGGTGGTCGTCATGGGCGCGCTCGTCGACGAGGCCGACGCCGTAGAGCAGCTCGTAGCGCTCCAGGGCCCGGATCCCATCCCAGGGGGGACCGAAGGTGATCGTGACCCGGTGACGGCGTTGGCGGTCGGTGCCCGCCCAGCTCGCCAACCTGGCCTGCAGGTCGTCCACCACCTCGGGGCTGCCATCACGGTGGTCCTCCCAGGGGAGGAACTCGTGGACGTCGGCCCAGCGGGTCCCGGGGGCCGCGGCCGTCTCGTGTACCAGGGCGAGGTAGCCGACGCTCAGCCGCCGCATCTGGTCGGCGTCCGGGGCCCGGTCGCGGTCCCCGAAGGTGTACAGCTGCTCCACGTAGCCGAGCTCCAGTTCGGTCTGCTCCCTGACGTAGCGTCGGAGCCCACGTTCGAGCGTGGCGTCGTGATCGACGTCCAACGGCCCCGACGGCAGCGCCGGCAACGTGTCCCCGTCCTCGGTGACCAGGACCCTCGGCGTCTCGTCGGTGACGGCCAGGACCACCGCGTCCAGCGAGACCGCCAGTCGCCGGCGGCTCACGCCGTGCCTCCGGCGAGGTGGTCCGCGATCCACCTGGCGATGGTCTCGTGGTCGGTCGGGGTGGCCAGCGTCCGGCGCCCCTCGGCGATCACCTCGGCGTCGATCCGGTCGCTGCGGCTGGCCATCAGGGCCTCGGCGTAGCGCGGGGTGAACTCCGGATGGCCCTGGAAGCCGAGCAGTGACCCCACGCGCAACGCCGCGATCGGGGCGTGGGTGCTGCTGGCCACCACCTCACCGCCGGGTGGCAGCTCGAGCACCTGGTCCTGATGGCTGTGGAGCAGCCGGAAACGATCGGGCAGGCCGGATGTGTGGGCACCGTTCGGCGTCACCCACGCGTCACGGACCCCGACCCCCCAGCCCGCGGTCGCTCGCTCGACCCGGCCCCCGAGGGCGTGGGCGATCAGCTGGTGACCGAAGCAGATCCCGACGGTGGGCGTCCGCTCCTGGTGGGCCCGACGCAGGAAGGCCGCCAGCTCCTGGATCCAGTCGTCGCCCGCTACGGCGTCGAGCCGGGACCCGGTGACCAGGTAGGCATCGAAGGCGTCGAGTGGTGGCAGCGGGTCGCCGCCGATGAGGTCGAACCGGGTGAGCTCGAGTGTCGGTGCGCACGCAGCGAGCAGCGCGGTGAACATGTCGGCGTAGTCACCGTCGATCCCCCGCAGATCCGGATCGGTGTGATCGCACTCGAGCAGGGCGACGCGCACGGCGGTGGCGCCCTCGGGGGCGGCTACCGCGTCGCCGTCGATCACCAGGGGCCTGCCCGTCAGCTGCCGCGACCCGGCTCCATGACCTCGTCGATCAGGCCGTACTCCAGGGCCTCGGCGGCGGTCATCCACTTGTCGCGGTCGGTGTCCTTCTGGATCGTCTCCAGCGACTGCCCGGTCCGTTCAGCCAGGATCTCGTTGATGCGTTCGCGGATCCACACGATGTTCCTGGCCTGGATCTCGATGTCCTTGGCCGTCCCCCGGGCGCCACCCAGCGGCTGGTGGATCATGATGCGGGCGTTCTCGGTCGCCGAGCGGATCCCGGTCCCGGTGGCCAGCAGGAACGCACCGGCCGAGGCGGCCAGCCCGATGCAGCGCACGTTCACCTTGCTCTTCAGCAGCCGCACGGAGTCGTAGATCGCGAACATCCCCGTGATGATCCCACCAGGGGAGTTGATGTAGAGGGTGATGTCCTCGTCGCTGGCAGCGTCGAGAGCGAGCAGCTGCGCGACCAGGGCGTCGGCGACATCGTCCTCCAGGGGGCCCTTCAGGAACAGGATGCGCGACTCGAACAGCGTGTCGAAGGCGCGGCGTGAGCCACCCAGTAGCTTCTCGATCTCCTCGGCCACGGACCGTCCTTCTCGTCGGGATCGTGACGTCTGCCGTCACGGCGGGGATGGTAGCGATGGGTGACGGGGTGCCCGCGAGGCTGCGTCGCGGACGCTCAGCCGTTGCGGCAGGTTCGCGGGGACCGGCCGTCCAGCCGGGCTTCAGGCCTTGACCGTGCGCGGGTCGCGCAGCACACTCACGCGACCACCGCACGCTGGTGTGCGGCGACGCGGATCCCGAGCAGATCACTGGACAGCACCGGACCACCTGGTTGCACCAGCTGCGAAGGGAGGAGGGAGTCCCGTGAGCGAGACCGAGGTCGACGTCAGGAGTGGTCGGCGATCCAGTGGGTCACGCACCCTCTCCCGCGGTCTGTCGCTGCTGAACGCGCTGGGGGAACACAACGACGGTGCGACCGTCTCCGGGCTGGCAGAGAGCACGGGGCTGGACCGGGCGGTGCTCTACCGCCTGCTCGACACCCTCGTCGCGGAGGGCTTCGTCACCCGCGACGCAGAGACGCGGCGGTACCGGCTCGGCCTGTCGATGCTGGAGCTCGGCGTTCGGGCTGCGCAGGGGCTGGAGGTCCGACGCCTGGCGGGTCCACCGCTGCGGTCGCTGTCGGATGACACGGGCGAGACCGCGTGCCTCGCGGTCCGCGATCGCGACGACCTGGTCGTCGTCGAGGTCATCGAGCCCGGCGACCGCTTCGTGCAGGTGAACTACCGGGTCGGGTTCCGGCATCCCCTGGGGGTCGCGGCCCACGGCAAGGCGCTGCTGGCCTTCCTCCCGGAGGGCGCCCGCAGTCCCGAGCTGCAGTCGGTCCGCCAACGAGGGGTCGCCTACACCCGCGATGAGCTCGAGCCCGGGGCCTCCGGTGTCGCCGCGCCGGTGTTCGACCACACCGGCAAGGCCGTGGCTGCGGTCGGTATCGTGGCCCCTACGGCCCGGCTCCCGGAGCCGGAGACCATCGCGCTGCGCGTGCTGCGGTCCGCGCGGGAGATCTCGGAGCGGCTCGGATGGCGGCCGCGGAGGGCGACCTGATCGTGAGCGACACCACCCAAGCACCAACGCCCGAGGCCCGAGCAGCGGCGACGGCCGAGCTCCTCGGGGCCCTGGTCTACGGGCAGCTGCGGGCGATCGATGCCGCGGCCCGCGTCATCGCGGTCGCTCCGGACGCTGCGACCGCCGATCGGGCTGCCGCGGTCGTCGAGTACGAGCTCGCGGCCTACCGGACGCTGCAGGCCGACCTCGCGGCCAGGGTCGACGAGCCCGAGCGCATGATGGACGCCATGAAGCCGCACTTCGACGCCTACTTCGACCGGGCGCCTCTCGACGACTGGTTCGGGACCAGCGTGTTCTTCGCGCTCGGCCTGCCGATCGCGGCCGACTTCGCCACCGCGATCGCGCCGGTCCTCGACCACGACACCGGGCAGCTCGTGGTCGAGGCCATCGCGGGTCGCGAGCAGTTCGAGTCCGCAGCGGTCGAGCAGCTCAGGGAGCAGCTCGTCGACGAGGACGGGGTCGGCCGGGCGCGACAGCTCTCGGGTGACCTCCTCGGCCGCGCCCTGACCAGCTACCAGGAGGCGATGGGCGAGACCGACGCGCTGAAGGTGCTGTTCGCCGGCGCTGCGGCGCAGGAGGGCACGTCCGCGGAGTCTCAGGTCAAGCGTCTCGCGATGGAGGTCCTGACCGGTCACCGGCGGCGGACGGTGGCGCTCGGGCTGGAAGACCTCGTGGAGGACTGAGACCTCGCGGGTGCGTCGCAGCTGCGCGGACCCTCCCCGAGTCCGTTCTGCGAGGGACCTCCGGACAGGGGCGTGGGCCCCGGGGGCGTCACCTTCCTGGCTAGCGTGAGTCGCAACGTGCTGTCGTCGATGACGGGACCACCGTGCCTACTCACCACCCCCTGCGCCCCCTGCCGCCCCAGCTACCCGAAGGGCTCCAGTACGAGGTCGCGCTGCTGGCCGGCGTCCTGGAGGACGCCCTCGCCGAGTGCGAAGGGCAGGGGTTCGTCGACAAGGTCACCTGGCTGCGCGACTCCGTGGTCCGGCTGCGGACGACCGGGAGCGGCTCGGTCGACGAACTGCTCGCCGAGGTGGGTGAGCTCGAACCGGACGTCGCGCGCAAGATCGCCTATGCCTTGACGGCACACTGTCTGCTGCTGAACATCGCTGAGGACCGTCAACGGATCAAGACCAGCCGGATGAAGGGACGCGCCGGCCAGGTCGACGGCGAGGGCATCGTCGCCGGGGTCAGCGAGGTCACCTCCCTGCTCGGCAAGTACGACACCCGCCGTCTCGTGCAACGTCTGCGGATCCACCCCGTGTTCACCGCCCACCCGACGGAGGCACGACGCCGCTCGGTCACCCGGATCCTGCGCCGGGTCGCGGCTGAGCTGAAGCGGTTCGACGAGATCGAGGTGGACGACGCCCTGATCCAGGACATCCGCCGGCGACTGGTGGAGGAGGTCACGAACCTGTGGCGCACCTCGCCCTTCCGCCCCACGCGACCCCAGCCGATCGACGAGGTGGAGCGGGTGATCGCGGTGCTCGGCCAACAGGTCTTCCAGGTGGTCGCCGACGTCTACCGTGAGGTCGACCGCGCCCTCGACCCGACCACCGTCGGCGGGCGGGAGCCGCTGACCGGCGCCTTCATGCGCTACGGCAGCTGGGTCGGCGGCGACCGGGACGGCAACCCCTTCGTGACCGCTGAGGTGACCCGCGAGACCGGGCAGCGCTACGCCGAGGAAGCGTTGCTCCGCCTGGAGGAGCACACCCGGGCCGTGGCGCTGAGCCTGAGCGCGGATCCCGCCAGCGGCGCGCCCGTGACCGCGGAGTTCGAGCAGCGTCTGGCTGACGACCGCGCGCGCTCGCCGGAGGCCGCGGCCGAGCTCGAACGGGTCGCGCCGCAACAGCCCTACCGCCACAAGCTGGAGCTGGCTGCGGACCGGCTCCACGCGACCCGGCTCGGTGGGGAGGCGGCCTACGGCGGGCCGGACGAGTTCATCGCCGAGCTCGACCTGGTGCAACGCTCGCTGCTGGACGGGGGCAACCCGCGGCTGGCCTACGGTGTGCTCCAGGACCTGAAGTGGCGGGCGGAGAGCTTCGGCTTCCACCTCGCCTCGCTGGAGGTCCGTCAGCACGCCGCGGTCCACCGGCGGGTGCTCGAGGATCTGCGTCCCGGCACGGCCGGTGACGTGGCCGCGCTGGCGCAGCTGATCCAGGACGGGTGGCCCGAGGGCACGGAACCGAGCAGCGACGAGGCCCGCGAGGCCCTGGACACGGTCCGGGCGATGTGGGACCTGCAGCAGCGCTACGGCCCGGAGGCCTGCTACCGCTACGTCATCTCCTTCACGACCACGGCGGCCGACCTCCTCGCCGTCCGTGCCCTGGTCCGGGCTGCGTTGACCGACGAGGAGTTCGCGAGCTTCCGCCTGAGCGTGGTCCCGCTGTTCGAGACCCGGGCCGATCTGCAGCGTGCGCCACAGGTCCTCGATGAGGTGCTGGCGGCGCCGGGGGAGCGGGAGCGGCTCGAGGCGGTCGGACGCGAGCTCGAGGTGATGATCGGCTACTCCGACTCGGCGAAGGACGCGGGCCTGCTCGCGGCCCACGTCGCGTTGCACCAGCTCCAGGGCCAGCTGGCCCGGTGGGCCCGCGACCAGGACATCGAGCTGACCTTCTTCCACGGTCGTGGTGGCTCGATGGGCCGGGGCGGCGGGCCGCTCAACCGGGCGATCCGGGGCCAGGGCGGAGGCTCGGTCGACGGGCGCTTCAAGGTCACCGAGCAGGGCGAGGTCATCTTCGCGCGGTACCGCTCGGTGAACACCGGACGTCGCCACCTGGAGCGCACCGTCAACGCCGTGCTGGCGACCTCCACCCCCCACGCCGAGGAGCGGGCGTGGCGGCAGGAGGAACGCTTCGCCGACGTGGCCAGCCAGATGGCTGCCGCCAGCGAGCGCCGCTTCCGGGACCTGATCGATGCCGAGGGCTTCGCTGAGTACTTCGCCCTGGCCACCCCCTACGACGAGATCGGGCAGCTGGCCATCGGGTCGCGTCCCGCGCACCGCACCAAGGCCCGTGACCTGTCGTCGCTGCGGGCGATCCCGTGGGTGTTCGCCTGGTCCCAGAGCCGGGTCAACCTGACCGGCTGGTACGGCGTCGGGACCGGTCTCGCCGCCGTGGGCGAGCAGGAGGGTGGTCTGGACCTGCTGCGCGCCATGCGTCGCGAGTGGCCGTTCTTCCAGCCCGTGCTGGAGATGGCCGAGATGAGCTTGGCGAAGGCCGACAAGCTGCTCGGTCGCTCCGCGCTCGAGCTCGGCAACGACCCCACGCTCACCGAGGCCATCATGGCGGAGTGGGAGCTGACCGAGGAGTGGTTGCTGAAGGTCACCGGTCAGGAGTCGCTCCTGGAGCGTCAGCCCGCGCTGCGTGCGGCGGTGTCCCTGCGTCGGCCCGACATCGACGCCCTGTCGTTGCTGCAGCTCGCGACGTTGTCGCGGCTGCGTTCGCAGGACGAGCCCGACCCCTTCGACCAGCTGGTCGTCAAGACCACGGTGGCGGGGCTGTCGGCGGGGCTGCAGAACACGGGCTGACCCCAGTTCCTGCAGCCCACGGGTCCGGACCCCGCTCCGGACCCGCCCGGTGGTCTCAGGCGCTGCGACCGATCGGGTCGTCCTGTCCCTCCCGGGGACGATCCGGGTCGGCGGTGCGCTCGGCGAGGGTCTGCTGGACCGTCAGGGAGTTGGTGACCAGTTCACCGAAGCCCTCGGGGTCGGCGATCAACCAGGAGTGGCCCGCCTCGGGGATGATGTCGCCCGGGGCGCCAGCCGCGTCGCACATGGCCAGGAAGGTCGCCTCGGGCACGACCTGGTCCTCCCCGCCCCACAGGATGGAGACCGGCAGCCCCCGTTCGGCCAGGGTGGTCAGCTCCACCCGCAGGTCGGCGTTCCGCGCGAGGTCGCCCGCGCGCCGCATCGCTCCCGGGTTGGCGAGGGCGTTGCCGACCAGGTCGCGCACCACCACCGGCAGGACCCGGCGGTAGTCCCGACGACGGAACTCCCCCGGCAGGTGCAGACCCCAGTCCCACAGCGGGCGGTCCGCCAGGCTGCGCAAGCCCTTGCGCGACTCCTTCCAAACCGAGCCGCCGATGGAGTTGACCAGCACGAGCGCGCGTACCCGGTCGGGTTGCTCCCAGGCGGTCGCCGTCGCGACCCCACCACCGAAGGAGTGCCCGACCAAGGTCACGGGGTCGCGCAGGTCGAGGGTGTCGAGGAGCTCGAGGACCCAGGTGGCCAGCCGCGGGAAGGTGTACTCGCCGTCCAGCGGGTCGCTGCGTCCGAAGCCGGGCAACGCCGGCGCGATCACCCGGGAGCCGCTGGCGGCGATCAGAGGGAAGGTCTGGGCGTAGGAGCGGGCCGTCAGGCCCCACCCGTGCAGGAACACCACGGCCGGGCCGTCACCAGCGTCCCCGTAGGCCACGGTCCTGCCGTCGATGGTCGTGCGGTGCCAACGGAGACCGCCGTCCGGTCGCGCTGGCACCTCGGCCTCCCTCGTCGCCGATGACCCGTGGGACAGCTCGGACCGCCAGGTCCCGAGTGCGTCACCACTCCACGGCCCGGCTAGCCTGCCGGCGCCGCGAGCGCAGTCTATCCCGACGACGCCCGCCGTGGCCCGTGATGTCGAGCCTGCTCGCGTCACGACCACTCCCGTTCCCCCGCACCCCGCACTGCCAGGAGCAGAGATGTCAGGACCTGTTGCGATCATCGGCGGCACCGGAGCCATGGGACGGGGGTTGGCAGCCCGGTTGGCGCTGGCCGGCGTCGAGGTGGTGCTCGGCTCCCGGGACGCCGAGCGTGGTGCGGCCGTGGCGGCGACGCTCACCGAGGAACTGGGAGCCGGCGCCGCCGCGATCACCGGCACCGACAACGCCACCGCCGGGGCCACTCCCGTGGTGGTGCTGGCCGTCCCCTTCGACGGGTTCGAGGCCAACCTGGACTCGATCGCCCAGACCGCGACCACCTCGGTGATCGTGTCGATGGTGAACCCGCTCGGCTTCGACCGTCGCGGGGCCTACCCGATCACGGTCGCGGCCGGCTCGATCGCGGAGCACATCGCCGAGCGCTTCCCCGAGGCCCGGGTGGTATCGGCGTTCAACACCGTGGCCGCGCCGGTGCTGGGGGCCCTGGACCGCCCGGTCGACGAGGACATCCTGGTCGCGGGCGACGACCCCGAGGCCGTCGACATGGTCGTCGACCTGGCCGATCGCATCGACGGCGCGCGGGGGGTCGCGGTCGGTGCGCTGCGGCTGTCGGTGGTGCTCGAGTCCCTGACCCCGGTGCTGATCGGGGTGAACAAGCGCTACCGCACCCACGCGGGGGTGCGCTTCAGCCGTCTGTCGAGCGACTGAGTACCAGCGGCTCGGCCGTGGCGTCGATGAGGGCGTCGAGTGCCGTGCGCAGCCGGGCGGTCACCGGGCCGGTGGCCCCGTCGCCGATCGCCCGGGTACCGACGCGGACCAGCGGCTGCACGCCCCGGACGGCCGAGGTCAGCAGGGCCTCCCGGGCGCCGAGCAGCTCCTCGCGCTCCAGTGTCCGCTCCTCGACCGCCAGGCCGCAGCCAGCCGCCACCTCGCACAGGGCCGCGCGGGTGACACCGCCGAGGATGCCGGCGCTGACCGGCGCGGTGACCAGCCGGCCGTGCACCACGGCGGCCAGGTTGGCCGTCGCTGCCTCCAAGGGGCGGCCCGCGGGATCGCACAGGATGGCGTCGCTGGCGCCGTGGGCACGTGCCGCACGCTGGGCGACCAGCGAGAGCAGGTACGCCGTCGACTTGATCATGGGCAGCTCGCGTCGCAGGTCGACGAGGTACCCGCGGGCGGGCGGTCGCGGGGGTGCGCCCGGAGCGCGGGTCCGTTGGGCCGTGAGCACGACCGTGGCAACGCCGGCGCCGGTCCCCGGAAAGGGCACCGTCAGGTCCAGGGGCCCGGCGGTGCAGGTGACGCGCACCACCACGTCGTCGCCGAGGTGGTCGTTGGCCGCGACCACCGCGGCGATGCCCGCTCGCACCGCGGCGGGATCGATCCGTATCCCGAGGGTGCCCGCCCCGGTCTCCAGGCGGTCGAGGTGGGCCCCGAGCCGGAAGCTGTGCCCCTGACGGACCCGCAGGGTCTCGTACACACCCTCACCCGAGCGCAGGCCGCGGTCCAGGGCGCTCACCGTGGCGAGGTGCGCCGGCACGAGCCGTCCGTCCACCCACACCTGTGTCTCGGTCATGTCCGCAGCACCCGGGTGTCGGTCGGGGTGGGCTCGCCGTACGCGGTCGGGGGACCGTCGACGACCCGGATCGCGCTGACCGCCCGCAGGAACGCCGCGGCCTTGTCCAGCGTCTCCGCGTGCTCGCTGCTCGGCTCGGAGTCCGCGACGATGCCACCGCCGGCCCCGTGATCGACGATGCCGTCGGCGTGCAGGGTGGCCGTGCGGATCGCCACCGACAGGCGGGCGTGACCGGGGGCCAGGAACCCGATCGCTCCGCAGTACCACCGCCGCCGGACCCGCTCGAGCTGCTCGATCAGCGCCATGGCCGCGATCTTCGGGGCGCCGGTGATGGAACCGCAGGGGAAGGTGGCCCGTAGCAGCTCGCCGTAGCCGGTCCCGGAGGTGAGCTCGCCCTGCACCGTGGACACCAGGTGCCAGACGGTGGGGTGGGCCTCCACCCGCGTCAGCTCGGGGACCTCGATGGAGCCGGGGCGGCAGACCCGGCCGAGGTCGTTGCGTTCGAGGTCGACGACCATCACGTTCTCGGCGCGGTCCTTCGCGGCGGTGGCCAGGTCGTCGGCCAGGGCGGCATCCAGTGCGGCGTCCCCGGCCCGTGGACGGGTGCCCTTGATCGGACGGGTCCGCACCCGTGCCCCGTCCACCGCGAGGAAGGTCTCGGGCGAGATCGAGGCCACGCCGACGTCGGGCAGCGCGGCACCGAAGGCGGCGGGCGAGGCCGACCGCAGCGCCCGGTACAGCTCGTGGACGCCTCCGGGCCACCGTGCCGACAGCCGTTGAGCGAGGTTGACCTGGAAGACCCGTCCCGCCCCGATCGCCGCCAGGATCGTCTCGACCGCCGCGAGATGGTCGGAGCGGGGCAGGCTGGTCCAGGCCATCTGGGGCGGTACCGGCGGGCTCGCGGGCCGCGACCGCGGCCGTGCTTCCTGCCGGCGGCGCGCGGCGTCGGCCAGCCGTCCCCGTGCGAGCGCGATCGCCTCCCGTGCCCGTCGGTGGGGGTCGTGACCCCCAGCGAGGCTGTTGGGCAGCGGACGTGCCATCAGCAGCGCGCGATCACGCGCTGGGGTGACGGCACACACCACCTCGGTGACCCTGAGCGAGAGCAGGGGGCCGGCTCGGTCGTCGGCCGCGAGGTGGGGGAGTCGCTCCACGCGGCGGGCCAGGTCGTAGGCCAACGCACCGACCAGGCCTCCCGTCAGCGGCGGCAGGCGCGGATCGCTGTGCGCCCCGGGGTGCACGCCGAGCTCGGCGCCGAGCCGTTCGATCGACGCGAAGGGATCGGGGCCGAGGTCGCGGACCCGCCGGCCGTCGGCCTCCAGCCAGCTGCGTCGTCCGTCGTCGCTCAGACGCCACCGACCGTGGGGCAGCACGTAGTGCCAGCCGGAGCCATCGGCGCTCTCCAGCACGTCGGCGGGACCCAGCGCACGCACGCAGGCGTCGACGTCGACCAGGCCGGCGGCATCGCGGGGCACGGTGACCGGATCGACCACGGCGGGTGGGGCCGCGGTCGCGGGGCCGGGAGCCGGCGTGGGCGCGGTCATGTGCTCGAGGGGACGCCGTACTTCCGCCGGAACGCCGCCGCATCCATCGACGCCAGATCGTCCTCGAGCTCGCGTTGGAACTCGTCGGCCTGCTGGGCGTCGGAGAAGGTCTGCGACCACACCAACGCGCCCGTGGCGACGACCTGGAGCTGGATGTCCACCATCGATGCGCCGTCGTAGCCGCCGCGGCGCCGGGTCAGCACGCGGAAGTCACGCCGAGGGGGACGGGCTTCGGTCACGGGATCCTCGGGCAGGTCGGCGGGCGGGACGGGAGGGGCCGGCAGTGGTCGGTCCCCGGTCCCGGCTGTGGGGTGCGGCGGTCCGCAGCCCGGACCACCGGTTACGCTCACCCGCCCACCGTACCGGTGTGTCCGCGAGGCGAGGTGAGCGCAGTGAAGGTCTACACCAAGACCGGAGATGACGGAACGACCGGACTGCTGTACGGCGGGCGGGTGGACAAGCACGATGTCCGCACCACCGCCTACGGCACCGTGGACGAGACCTGTAGCGCGTTGGGCCTGGCGCGGGCCGACCTTGAGGGTGAACTCCACGACGCGGTCCTCATCGTCCAGCGGGAGCTGTTCGTCGTCGGAGCCCAGCTGGCGACCCGGGCGGACCACTGGGACCGTCTGGAGGTGGGCGTCAGCCGGGTCGACACCGCGATGGTCGCGGCGCTCGACGCGCGCATCGACGCCTGCGTGGCCCGGCATCCGCTCCCGCAGCACTTCGTCGTGCCCGGCGGCAACCGGCCGGCGGCAGCCCTCGACCTGGCGCGGACCGTGTGCCGTCGGGCCGAGCGGCACACGGTGGCCATGGACCGGGCCGGATTGCTGCCCGACGACGCCCCCGTGCGGTACCTGAACCGCTGCGCGGACTACCTCTACGTGCTCGCGCGGGAGGTCGAGGGGACCCACCTGCCCTCCCGCGAGCTGGGGTGAACGGCGGCACCGTGCCGCTGCGGGACGATCTCGGTGACGAGGTCGTCCTCGCACGCCCCGTGGAGCGGATCGTGTCCCTGGTCCCCAACCTCTCCGAGCTGTTGTGGCACTGGGGGCTCGCGGACCGCCTGGTCGGCGTCACGGAGTGGTGCGTGGCCCCGCCGGACGGCTTCCCCCACGCCCGTAGGGTCCGGGGGACCAAGAACCCCGATGTCGCGGCCATCATCGCGCTCGCACCCGATCTCGTCCTCGCCAACGAGGAGGAGAACCGGCGGTTGGACGTGGAGCGGCTACGTGCGGCCGGGTTGGCGGTGCACGTGACCCGCGTGCGGACCCTGGCGGCGCTCCCCGACAGCCTGCACCGGCTGGCGGGCGCGCTCGAGGCCTCCGGCGACGCCCTACGGCTCGTCGCGGACATCGAGGCGGCGCTGGCGGCGTCCGAGCCACCCAGCCGGCGCCGGCCGGCGGCCTGTGCGGTCTGGCGAGACGACCCGGCGCAGGGCGGCGACGAGGAGGGGTGGTGGCTGCTCGGTCGTGCCACCTACGCGGGGGACCTGCTGGACCGGCTCGGCATGGAGGTCCTGCCCGCCGACCCGGAAGGCCGCTACCCGCGGTGCAGCCTGGCCGAGCTTCGGGCCCTGGATCCCGAGGTCGTGCTGCTGCCCGACGAGCCCTACGCCTTCGGGCCGGCGGACGCGGCCGAACTCGGTCGGGTCGGGCTCCGAGCGGTCCTGGTCGACGGCATGGACCTGTGGTGGTGGGGCCCGCGCACGCCGGGCGCCGTCGCGCGGCTCGCCCAGCTGACCCGGTGAGCCCGGCCGATGGTCAGTAGGTGTGCTCCGGCCCCGGGTACTCCCCGTCGGCCACCTCGCTCTGGAAGGACTTGATCGCGCCGCTGATCTCCGCCCGCAGGTCGGCGTAGGCCTTGACGAACCGGGGCAGCCGCCCCGCGGTGAGGCCGAGCAGGTCGTGCCACACCAGCACCTGTGCGTCGGTGCCCGGACCCGCCCCGATCCCGATCGTCGGGACCGTGATCGCCTCGGTCACGCGACGGCCGATGGTCGCGGGCACCGCCTCCAGCACCACGGCGAAGGCCCCGGCGTCCGCCAGCGCCACCGCATCCTCCACGATCCGGTCGGCAGCCTGCTCATCCCGACCCTGGACCTTGAAGCCGCCGAACTGGTGCACCGACTGGGGGGTGAGGCCGAGGTGGCCCATCACCGGGATGCCGGCGCGCACCAGGTGGGCGGTCGTCTCCACCATCGGTCCGCCCCCCTCGAGCTTCACCGCGGTGGCGCCGCCCTCCTTCAGCATCCGCACCGCCGAGCGGAGCGCCTGGGACGGCCCGTCCTGGTAGGACCCGAAGGGCAGGTCGCCGACGACCAGCGCGTGCCGGGCCCCCCGCGACACCGCACGGGTGTGGTGGAGCATCTCGTCGAGGGTGACGGGGATGGTCGAGTCGTACCCGAGCACGACCATGCCGAGGCTGTCGCCGACCAACAGCACCGGTATCCCGAGCTCGTCGAGCAGGGCGGCGCTGCCCGCGTCGTAGGCGGTGACCATCACGAACCGTTCGCAGCGAGCCTTGGCGGCGGCGAGGTCGTGGATGGAGACGGGGCGGCCAGGGCGTGCGCCGGCCCCGTCCACGGACGAGTGAACGGACACCTCAGGAGCCTTCCTGCCGGCCCGACGGTGGCGCGTGTGCGCCGCGGGTCCAGCGGATCATCCGGTGGCGGTCCGCACAGTGTGCCGGTTCCGGACCACGGATGCGCGATCGGACAGGACGCGTGGCGGTGTGGAGGGCGGCCGGCGGTCTAGGTTCAGGACCCCGACGAGGAGGATGGCGAGGTGGCAGCAGCACCCGGCCACCCCGACCTGGTCGCCTTCCACCATGACGCACGGACGGCTCGGGCGACCATCGCCCGACTCTCGCGGGCTGGCGTCGACGGCAGCGACATCGAGCTCCTCGGGCCCATCGAGGTGGTCACGGCGGGACGCTACGGCGACCGTCAGACCGACAAGGGCTCGAGCCTCGCGCTGGGCTGGCTGGTGCTGCGGGGGCTGCTGATCGGCATGGTCCCGGGCGCGCTGTTCGGGGCCGTGTTGCTGGGGCTCACCGCTGGGGTGTCCGCGCCGGTGGTGTGGGCCGGCGCCGGCGGGGGTGCGTTCTTCGGGGCAGCGGTCGGGGCCCTGGCGGGCCTGCTGATGGCCCCGACCATGGTCAGCTCCTGGGAACGCACCTTCTCGCCTCTGGTCCCGGGTGCCGTCGCGGTGGGCGTGCGCTGTGCCGACGGCCGTGCCGCCCGGCGGGCCGAGCGGGTCCTCAGGGTCTCGGGTGCGCACACCATCGGCAGGTCCCCGATCTGGACGATGTTCCCGAAGGACCCCTCGACCCGGCCGATCTGGACCCGATGACCCGCCCGGACGGGTGAGCGCATCGCGTCCGCGACAGATGTGTGGTACCTACATACATATGACCGCTGCTGCTGACCGCACCCTCGCCCCACCGCCGCTGGACCCCGAGGCCCTCGACCGCCTCGACGACGCCCTGGTGGAGGTCCGCCGTGTCCTGCAGCGTCCGGGCTACCGCCGGGCGGTCCTGGGGGAGCTGGCCGGCACGGTCGGCCTGCAGACGATCCGGGTGCTGCGGCTGGTCGAGCGAGCCGAGCACGCCCCGACGATCGGGGCGGTCGCCGAGGCGCTGGTGGTGGACCCGTCGACCGCGAGCCGGACGGTGGACCGTGCGGTCGCTGCCGGACTGCTCGAGCGGCACGTCTGCAGCGACGACGGACGCCGCGCCCGGCTCCACCTCACAGCGCCCGGCCGCGCGCTGCTGGCCGAGGTCTCGGCGCGGCGCCGCGACGTGCTCGCCAGCGCCGTACGCGACTGGGAACGGCGCGACGTCGACACCCTCCAGGTCCTCCTCGAGCGGCTCCTCGACGGGTTCGATGCCGCCGAGGTGGCACCATGATGGCTCGCCTGCGTCGCGAGAGCCCGGTGCTGCCGGAGGACGCGCCTCCCAGGACCTCGTGGCAGCTGCTCGCCGACCCGGTGTTCGGTCCGTTCTTCGCGGGCAAGGCCCTGTCCACCGCGGGTATCTGGATCCACAACATCGTGGCGGCGATCCTGGCCTGGGAGCTGTCGCGCTCGGCGCTGGTGGTCGGGCTGGTCAGCGTCGCGCAGTTCGGACCGCAGCTGCTGTTCGCCCCGCTCAGCGGCGCCCTGGCCGACCGTGGGGACCGCCGGCGGCAGCTGATCACCGGCCGTCTCATCGCGGCGTCGGGCTCCGGCGGGTTGGCGCTGTGGATCGCGGTGGCCGGGGTGGAAGGCCTGCCGGGGGCCTGGCCGGTCGTGGCCACCGCACTGGTGGTCGGCATCGGGTTCGTCGTCGGCGGGCCGGCGATGAACGCCCTCATCCCGTCGCTGGTCCGCCCGAGCGAGCTGGCGGCGGCGGTGGCGGTGAACTCGATCCCCTTCACCGTCGCCCGTGCGGCCGGNCCCGCCCTCGGGGCCACCATCGCCGCCACGCTCGGACCTGCGGCCGCGTTCGGGGTGGCCGCGGGGACGAACCTGCTGTTCGCGCTGCTGCTCGTGCCCCTGTCGATCCGCGGCCACGCCCAGGGCTCCCGCGAGGGCGACCGTCGGGCCCGCGCCGGGGTGCGCTACCTGCGCCAGGACCGTGGCATCGGGCTGCTGCTGCTGGGCGTGGCGGCCATCGGTATCGGCGCCGACCCGGTGATCACGCTGACGCCCTCGCTGGCGGCCGGCTTCGGTGCCGACGCCACCCTCGTCGGGATCTTCGCCTCCTCCTTCGGCGTCGGTGCCGGTCTGATCTTCGTCGGTCTGTCCCGGTTACGGCTGCGGTTCGGGCTCGAGCGGGTCGCCCTCCACGGGCTGGTGCTGCTCGCGTCCGGCACCGCGGTCGTGGGCGTCGCGCCGGTGCCAGCGCTGGCCGTGCTCGGGTTCGTCATCGGTGGCGCGGGCATGACGATGTCGCTCACCTCGCTCAGCACCCTGCTCCAGAGCCGGCTCCCCGACGCCCTGCGCGGCCGGGTGATGGCCCTGTGGTCGATGGCGTTCCTGGGCTCCCGACCGATCGCGGCGGCGGTCAACGGCGCGGTGGCCGACGCCACGGCGCCGGCCGTCGCCTTCCTCGCCGTGGCTGCCGTGGTCACCGGCGTGGCCGTCGCGGTCCGTCCCTCGCGCCTGGCAGCCCGGCCCGCGCCGCCGGAGCCCCTGGGTCGCAGCGGTGCCCGAGGCGCTCACGACCCCCTGCCGTCACGCGGCTGAGGTCGGTTCAGCCCCGCCAGCCGCTGGTGATCGGCACCCGACGGTCACGGCCGAAGGCCCGCGCCGTGATCTTCGGGCCGGGCGCGGCCTGGCGGCGCTTGAACTCGGCGCGGTCGATCAGTTGGACCACCCGTCGGACCACCGCCTCCTCGTGGCCCCGCTCGACGAGCTCGGCGACCCCGAGGTCCAGCTCGACGTAGCCGGTCACCAGCTCGTCCAGGACCTCGTAGTCCGGCAGGGAATCCTGGTCACGCTGCCCTGGGCGCAGCTCAGCGGAGGGCGGCTTGGTGATCGTCGCCTCCGGGATCACCTCACCGGTCCGGTTGCGCCAGCGCGCCAGCTCGTAGACCAGCAGCTTGGGGATGTCCTTGATCGGCGCGAACCCACCGGACATGTCGCCGTAGAGGGTGGCGTAGCCGACGGCGTACTCGGACTTGTTCCCCGTCGTCAGCACGATGGCGCCGGTCTCGTTCGACAACGCCATCAGGGTCAGCCCGCGCAGCCGCGACTGCAGGTTCTCGTAGGCCACACCCGGCTGTCGTCCGTCCTCGCGATCGAAGCCGGTCACCACCAGGTCACCGAGCATCTCGCCCACGGCCGCCAGCGGTCCGCCGATCGCGAGCACGTGGTGGTCGGTGCCGAGTGCCTCGGCACAGGCGGCGGCGTCGGTGAGCGAACCGGAGGAGGAGTAGGGCGAGGGCATCGCGACGGTCAGGACCTGCTCGCCACCCAGGGCGTCGGCCGCCAGCGCCGCGACCACCGCCGAGTCGATGCCCCCTGACAGTCCGACGATGCCCTGGCGGAAGCCGTTGCGGTGGCAGTAGTCCCGGGTGGCGCGGGTCAGCGCGTGCCAGACCTCGCCGAGCTCATCCAGGCGCGCGGCCGGTCGCCAGGTGATCGCCGGGCGTCCGACCGCCGCGTCCCGCGCATCCGGCGCGTCGGCGTGGTCCACCGCGAGGTCGACGACGACCAGGTCCTCGCGGAACTGTGCGCCGCGAGCCACCACCTCGCCGTCGGCGTCGACCACGAAGGAGTCGCCATCGAAGACGACCTCGTCCTGGCCCCCGACGACGTTGCAGTACAGCACCGGGGTCCCGGCGCGCCGTGCGTGGTGGCGGGCCCAGCGCTTGCGGTCGTGACGCTTGCCGCGGTGGTAGGGCGAGGCGTTGAGGTTGGCGATGACCCGGGCGCCGGCCTGGGCCGCTGCCTGGACGGGCCCCTCCTCGGTCCACAGGTCCTCGCAGACCGTGACCCCGACGCGGACCCCGGCGACCTCCACCACGCAGGGCAGGTCGCGGGGCGTGAAGTAGCGGGCCTCGTCGAACACCCCGTAGTTCGGTAGGCGCAGTTTGTCGTAGGTGGCGACGACCGCACCGTCCCGCAGCACCGCCGCCGAGTTGGTGAGGTCGCGGGTCGCTAGGGCCACGTCCCAGTGGGTGGTGTCGGTGGCGTCGCCCTCGCCGGCCCCGACGTAGCCGACCACCGCGGTGCAACCGGGCGGTCCCTCGGCAGCCAGGCGGTCGAGGGCCGCGAGGTTGGCAGCCACGAACTCCGGCTTCAGCAGCAGGTCCTCGGGCGGGTAGCCGGTGATGGTCAGCTCGGTGGCGACCAGCAGTTCGACGCCCTGGTCGGCGGCGGCCTGCCATGCGGCCAGCAGGCGTTCGACGTTGCCGTCGATGTCGCCGACCTGGGCGTGCAGCTGCGCCAATGCGACCCTGATCGTCACGGGCGGGAGCTCCTCGGGACACGAAACACGGTGGAAACGCGAGATCAACGGCGGAGAAATCCCCCCTCCATAGCGTCCCCGACCGTACCGGTGGAACCGGGCAGGGTCTCGTGCGCAGTGCCGCGCCGAAGGTACCCCGCGAGGCCACCGAACCAACGAGTCGACCTGGAGGACACGGTGAAGCGTCTGTTGAAGTTGGGGGTGGTCACGTCCGCGCTGGTGGTCATGCTCGGTGCTCCTGCGTACGCGCAGGACGGCATCAGCGTTGAGGACCTGGCGCTCGCGACCATCGTGCTCTATCTGATGGTGGCGACGGTGCTCGTCTTCATCATGCACGCAGGGTTCGCGATGCTCGAGGCGGGCTTCACCCGCTCGAAGAACACCGCGAACATCATCGGCAAGAACCTGATGACGATCTCGCTGGGGATCCTCGTCTACTACGCCATCGGCTGGGGGCTGATGTACGGCGAGCAGGTCGCGGGCCTGTTCGGCACGGACAACTTCTTCCTGCTCGGGGACACCTACGATCCCGACGCCACGCTCGAGATCGACTTCGCCTTCCAGGCGATGTTCGCGGCCACCGCGGCCACGATCGTCTCCGGTGCGGTCGCCGAGCGGATGAAGTTCGGGGCCTACGTCGCCGTTGCGGTCGTCATGACCGGGCTGATCTACCCGATCGTCGGTGCCTGGACCTGGGGCGGCGGCTGGGTGGACGCGCTGGGCTTCGCGGACTTCGCCGGTTCCACGATCGTCCACATGACCGGTGGTGTGGCCGCGCTGGTCGGTGCCGCCTTCCTCGGCCCCCGGATCGGCAAGTTCGACCCCAAGACCGGCAAGGCGCGCGGTATCCCCGGTCACTCCATCGCGCTGGGGGCGCTCGGCACCCTGCTGCTGTTCTTCGGCTGGTTCGGCTTCAACGGCGGCTCCGTGCTGGAGCTCGACGGCGAGCTGATCGGCTTCGTGATCGTCACCACCGCGCTGGCCGGCGGGGCCGGGGGCACGGCTGCGGGCATCTACACCCGCCTGACCAACGGCAAGTGGGACGTGGCCATGACCGCCAACGGCATCCTGGCCGGTCTGGTCGGCATCACCGCCGGCGCCGATGCGGTGTCGTTCAACATGGCGGTGCTGGTCGGCCTGCTGGCGGGTGTGCTGGTCGCGCTGTCGGTCAAGATGTTCGACTCGCTCAAGATCGACGACCCCGTCGGCGCGATCAGCGTCCACGGCACCTGTGGGATCCTCGGCACCCTGTGGGTCGGCCTCGCGGCCACCGACGGTGGGCTGTTCTTCGGTGGTGGCGCGGACCTGCTGATCTCGCAGATCATCGGCATCGTCGGTGTCGCCGCGTGGGTCGGTGTCGCCTCGGCGATCCTGTTCGGGACGCTGAAGGCCATGGGCCAGCTGCGGGTCTCCGAGGAGGAGGAGATCGAGGGGCTCGACGTCCACGAGCACGGTGTCGCCGGGTACCCGGAGCTCGCGCGTAGCTGATCGTCACGGCTGCGTGAGGTGAGGGTGGGGGTCGCAGGTCCGTCGAGGACCGCGACCCCCACCCTCGTCGTCGTTGCCGCGCCCGGTGCGTTGCGGCCACCTCAGCGTTGGCGTCCGGTCACCTGGCCCTTGGCTGCCCGGTTGCGGACCGCCCAGTACCGGCGGACCAGGGGTGGCCGGGTGTCAGTGGGCCGCTCGGCGGCGAGCGCGGCGTGCCAGCGCTCCCGCAGCGAGGCCACCGCAGCGACGGCCTCCGGACCGTCCATCCCACCATCCAACACCGCCCGCTCCACGCGGGCGCGATCGGCAGCCAGACGGGGCAACCAGCGCGCGGGGTCCCGGATGGCGCGCCGATGCACCGCCTCGTGGCGCCACCACCAACTCTCGCGGTCCGCCACGGCGGTGGGCTCCGGGCCCAGGGGGAGGGGATCGTCGACCGTGATGGGCAGGAACACCGCGGTACAGGGCGCCGCCGTGGCGGTGGCCAGATGACGATCGCCGGCCTCGGTCAGCTCGCTCACCCACGAGGCGGTCGTCTGTGTGGAGGCGAGCAGCCCCCCGGGATGTGCGCAGGGCGCGGACAGCGCACCGTTGTGCAGGCGGTAGCGCGGCGTGCTGCGCCCGGCCCCGTGGTCGCGGAGCGTGGCGAGCAGGGCGCCGGTGCCCTGCTCGCGGGCTGCTCCCTGGGCGGAGCGTGCCCGGCGGAGCTCGCAGGCGGTCACCCGCCCACGCAGGCGGTCCGCGTGCGCATCGGCGAAGCTGGGGATCGTCAGCCCGTTGGAGATGCTGCGCACACCGGCGTGCACCACCTCGACGGCCCAGCGACTCCCGGCCGTCTCCAGCACGTACGCACGGGTGCGGTCGGCGACCAGGAAGCTGGAGTCGTAGCTGAAGTTGGGATCCTCCCAGCCGCACCGCCCACCCTGCCCGTGGCGCTCCAGCAGGGTGACGATGGTGTCCACGGCCGCCTCGGCGTCCCGCGCGCGCTCGAGGGCAAGGCGCAGCAGATCCATGCCCGTCAGGCCGGTCTCGGGGCGCGCTTCGGTGGTGAACACCGCCTCGTTGCCGATGGTCACCCCGTGCTCGTTCGTCCCCATCTCGGCGCCCCACATCCAGAAGGGCCGCGACAGCAGCACCGCGTGCGTGCGCGGGGCCTGGGGCACGGTGAGGTGCGTACAGCGCACCTGGCTTCCAGGCGGGTAGGTCGCCGCCGGCCACCACTCGAGGAGCTGGGCCTCGTTGGCGTCGCGATCGGAGTTCTTCGCGAAGCGCACACCGGCATGGTCCACCACCACGACGGTGTCGCACACGCCGCTGCTCCTCGTTCCACCGGCGCCCGATCCTACCGTCGCGGTGTCGGGCACTACGCTGCCCGCACCGCCACCTCGGTGCTGGGAACGGCCACGCTCCTTGACCGTCACCGACCGGGGGTTCTGCGAGGATGAGACTCATGGACAAGCAGCAGGAGTACGTGCTCCGCACCGTCGAGGAGCGGGACGTCCGCTTCATCCGGCTGTGGTTCACCGACGTGCTGGGGTTCCTCAAGAGCGTGGCGATCACCGCAGCGGAGCTGGAGAACGCCTTCAGCGAGGGCATGGGTTTCGACGGCTCGGCGATCGACGGCTTCGCACGGGTCCAGGAAGCCGACATGGTGCTGGTGCCGGATGCCTCCACCTTCCAGGTCCTGCCCTGGCGTCCCGAGTCCCAGGGGGTGGCGCGCATGTTCTGCGACATCCTCACCCCCGACGGCCAGGCCTTCAACGCCGATCCGAGGATGGTGCTGAAGCGGCAGCTCGAACGGGCGGCCGAGATGGGCTTCACCTTCTACGTCCACCCGGAGATGGAGTTCTTCCTCTTCGCCGGTCCCGACGACCCGACGCCGCTGGACAACGGGTCCTACTTCGACATGACCCCGTTGGACGTGCAGCAGGACTTCCGCCGCCAGACCATCAACACCCTGGAGCGGATGGGGATCAGCGTCGAGTTCTCCCACCACGAGGTAGCGCCCTCCCAGCACGAGATCGACCTGCGCTACGCCGACGCGTTGACCATGGCCGACAACATCATGACCTTCCGGCTCGTGGTCAAGGAGACCGCGCTGCAGCGGGGCATCTACGCCTCCTTCATGCCCAAGCCCATGGAGGGGCAGTGGGGCAGCGCCATGCACCTGCACCTGTCGCTGTTCGAGGGCGACACCAACGCCTTCCACGACCCCGCGGATCGCTACCTGCTGTCGCCGATCGCCCGCTCCTTCACCGCCGGCCTGCTCCGCCACGCCCGGGAGATCACGGCGGTGACCAACCAGTGGGTGAACTCCTACAAGCGCCTGGCCGCCAGGCTCCACGGGCCGCTGCCCTCTGGCGAGGCGCCGGTGTTCGCCACCTGGGGGCAATCCAACCGCAGTGCCCTGATCCGCGTGCCACTACACAAGCCGCGCAAGGGCGCCTCCAGCCGCATCGAGTACCGGGCTCCCGACCCCGCCTGCAACCCCTACCTCACCTTCGCCCTGTTGCTCGCGGCCGGGCTGAAGGGCATCGAGGAGGAGTACGTCCTGCCCGACGAGAGCGAGGACAACGCCTTCGAGCTCACCGACGTGGAGCGGGCGGCCGAGGGGATCGAGCGGCTCCCCGCCAGCCTCGGTGAGGCGCTGGGGCTGATGGAGTCCTCCGAGTTGGTCGCCGACACCCTCGGTGAGCACCTGTTCGGCCACTTCCTGGCCAACAAGCGCCAGGAGTGGGATGCGTACTCGGCGCACGTCACGGCGTTCGAGCTCGAGCGTTACCTCCCGTTGCTGTAGGCGTCGAGGTGGCGGCTGACGATCAACGTGCCCTCCGGGGCCAGCTCGCCCGTGCCGGGCTGGAGCCCGAGCAGGCGCTGCCGCTCCTCGCCGACGCGGGGTTACTGCAGGATGGTCGCCCTGACCAGGGGTTGCTGGACGCGCTGTCCGAGGCGGCCGCACCCCATGACGCCCTGTCATCGGTGTCGGCGCTCGCCCGCTGCGACCACGCGCTGTACGAGCGCGTGCGTGCCGACGCCGACTGGTTCGGACGGGTCGTCGCCGTCGCCGGGGCCTCCCGCCCGCTGGGCGATCTGCTGGGGCGGTTCGGCGACGCGGTGGACGCGCTGCGCACCCTCGACCAGGTCGAGGTCGGTCCGACGGCGGATGCCGTCGCCGAGGTGGTCGCCGCCAGCGAGGATCCGGGCGAGCAGGCCGCGGGGATCTCGGCGATCCGCCGGCGTGCCACGGCCGACCTGGCCGGTCGTGACCTCACCGGCGCGGCCACGCTGGACGAGGTCGGCGCCGAGCTGGCCCGGCTGGCCGAAGGTGTCCTGAGCGGCACCCTGAGGGCGGTCCACCGACGGGTGGCCGGGGACACGCCGGCGGCGCGGATCGCGGTCATCGGGATGGGCAAGCTCGGCGGGCTGGAGCTGAACTACGTCTCCGACGTGGACGTGGTGTTCGTGCACGAACCGACCGACGATGCCGATGAGGAGGCGGCTGCCCGCGAGACCAAGCAGGTGCTGACCACCCTGCTGGAGCTGCTCAACGCGTCCACCACCATGGGGCGCGCCTACGACGTCGACCCCACGCTCCGGCCCGAAGGGCGTGCCGGGCCCCTGTCTCGTCGGGTCGCCTCCTTCGAGGCCTACTGGGAGCGCTGGGCCAAGACCTGGGAGTTCCAGGCGCTCCTGAAGGCCCGCCCCGTTGCGGGGGACCTCGAGCTCGGTGAGGAGCTGCTCCGGGCCGCCGACCCCTACGTCTGGCCCGAGCACCTCGATCCCGAGGTGATCGCGGAGATCCGGCGCATGAAGGGCAGGATCGAGGCCAAGCCGGAGGTCCGGCGTCACGGGGAGCGGCAGCTGAAGCTGGGACCCGGGGGGATCCGCGACATCGAGTTCACCGTGCAGCTGCTCCAGCTGGTCCACGGCCGGGGCGACCGCTCGTTGCGGCTGACGGGCACCCTGCCGACCCTGGAGGCGCTCGTCGCCAACGGCTACGTCGACGAGGACGACGCCGACGCCTTCGCCGACGCCTACCGGACGCTGCGCACGGTCGAGCACCGGCTCCAGCTCGCCCACGAGCGTCGCACCCACACGATCCCCGACCACCCCGAGCGGCAGGAGTGGCTGGCGCGCACCCTCGGCTACCGGGCCGAGGGGGACGCCACCGCCCGTGAACCCTTCCTCGCCGAGCTGGCCCGGGTCCAGCACCAGGTCTCGGCGTTGCACGCGCGGCTGTTCTACCGGCCCCTGCTGGAGACCTACGCCAGCGTCCCCGCCCGCGCCGCCGGGGTGAGCGTGCCGGGAGAGATCAGCGCGATGGGGGAGGAGGCGGCGATCGAGCGCCTGCGCGCGATCGGCTTCCGGGATGCGGCCGCCGCGCTGCGCGACATCGGTTCGATGACCGGGGGCGTCTCACGGCGTGCCAGGACCGTGCGGGCGGTCCTGCCCGCGGTGCTGCTGGTGCTCCAGGACACCCCCGACCCCGACGCGGGGCTGACCGCGTTCCGGCGGCTCGTGGAGGCGCAGGGTGACTCCAGCGAGCTGCTCGCCTACCTGCGTGACCACCCCGACTCGGCCGATCTGGTCGGGCGGGTGCTCGGGACCAGCCCGGTGGCCGGGGAGCTGCTGGTCAGCCAACCCCAGGGGGTCGACTGGTTGCGTGACGGCCGGGTGCGCGACCAGCCGCGGACCCGCGACGAGCTGGTGAAGCTCGCGGTGGGTCGGCTGCACTGGCAGGACACCACCGCGGCGCTGCGGCGGTTCAAGCGTCACGAGCTGCTCAGGATCGTGCTCCGGGACCTGTCGGGGGGCACGACCGTCGGTGGTGTGGGTGAGGAGCTCACGGCGTTGGGGGAGGCCTGCCTGACCGGTGCGCTGCGTGACGAGCTGCGCCGCCAGGCCCGGTCCCGCGACCTGTCGGGACCCGACGAGCTCCCCGTCAGCATCGCGATCATCGGGATGGGCAAGCTCGGCGGGCAGGAGCTGCACTACGTCTCCGACCTCGACGTGCTGTTCGTGCACGAGGTGACCGAGGGCGCCGACCCGCAGGAGGCGACCAGGCTGGCCCTGGAGATCGCCGGCAACGTGATGCGGTCGCTGTCGGCCATCACCTCCGAGGGCACCGCCTTCGAGGTCGATGCGGACCTGCGTCCCGAGGGCCGCAGCGGGCCGTTGTCGCGGTCCTTCGCCTCCTACCTGTCCTACTGGGAGCGGTGGGCCGAGCCCTGGGAGCACCAGTCGCTGCTCAGGGCCCGCCCCGTCGCCGGTGATCGTGACCTCGGGCGACGGCTGGTCGCCGCGGCCGAGCGGCACGCCTACCCCGCGGACCCGGGCCAGGTCGCGGTGCCGATGCGGCGGATGAAGGCGCGGCTGGAGAAGGAGCGCCTCCCGCGTCGGGTCACCCCCGAGCGGCACCTCAAGCTCGGCCCCGGCGGCCTGTCCGACGTCGAGTGGACCGCGCAGCTCAAGCTCCAGCAGCATGGTGGTAGCGATCCCGGCCTGAGGACCCCGGGCACCATGGGGGCGATCGACCGGCTGCAGGACGCCGGTCTCCTCGAGCACCGCGATGCCGACTGGCTGCGGGACGGGTACCGGTTCCTGTCCGAGCTGCGCAACCGGATGTACCTGCGTCGGCACCGTGACGTCGATGTCCTGCCGTCCTCGCAGCTCCAGCTCGAGACCCTGGCGCGGGCGATGGGCTACGGGCGAGGTGGCTGGCAGGAGCTCGAGGAGGACCGTCGCCGGCACGCTCGTCACGTCCGGGCGGTCTGCGAGCGGGAGTTCTACGGCCTCTAGGTGGGCAACGCGCCGTTGGGTGCACGCTGGCGGCTGCGCAGGTCCTAGGCTGTGGCCGGGCAGGAGGTGTTGCCGGTGTGGCGTGAGGGCTACGTACGGGGGGGCGATACCCGGTTCTACGTCCGTGCGCTCGGATCCCCCCAGTGGAGGGAGCCCGTCGGCGCCGCCGGAGGCGTCGGCAACGGCGCCTCGGAGGAACCCAGGGACGACCTNGTCCTGCTGCTCCACGGGTGGCCNCAGGACGGGTCCAGCTGGGCCGCCGTCGCGCCGCGACTGGCGGCGGCCGGCTACCGCGTCGTCTGTCCCGACCTCAAGGGCTTCGGTCGGTCCGACACCCCCCACAGCGGCTACGACCCGGCCACCCTCGCCGACGAGATCGCGCAGCTGATCCGCAACCTCCATGCACGCAAGGCGGTGCTGGTCGGCCACGACTGGGGTGGCGCGATCTCGCTGGCCACCGCCTTCCGGCATCCTGGCCGGGTAGGGGCCCTGGTCGTCGCGTCCTCCCCGTTCCGCCAGCTCGATCTGACCGTGTCCTGGCACGTGCCGCTGTTCAACCTGCCACTGGCACCTCAACTGGCGTTCAAGCTGGCTGGGCGGCCACTGACCAGGGCCGCGATCCGCTACTCGGCCGTGGTGCAGACCCCCTTCGACGAGGCCGCGATGGATCGCTACGCCGACGCGGTGACCGTCGATCCCGCCGCCTGGCTGGCCTACTACCGCACGTTGTCGCGCAAGGCCCTGGTGGACTGGGGGATCAGGAAGGTGCGCCGGCGGGTCCGCTTCCTCACCTCACCGCGCGAGCCGCACCGGCTGCGGGTCCCGGCCGCGGTCATCTGGGGCGAGGAGGACCGGGTCACCCCCTTCCACCTCGCCGGCCGGGTCGCCCACGACCTCGATGCCAGGCTCGTCGCCATCCCCGGGGTGGGCCACCTCGTCCACGAGGAGGCACCGGAGGTCGTCAGCGACGTGGTGCTCGACCTCGCCGGTCCCGGTCCGCTGGACCCCGGTGCCGCTCGGCTCGGTTCGACGGACATCGGGTGACGGTGGCGGTCCCGGGCGAAGCGGTCGTGTTCGACTGCGACGGCACCCTGGCCGACACCGAGCCGATCTCCGATCGGGCGTGGGCGGACGTGCTGGGTGGACTCGGGTACGAGCCGACCGCGATGGACCGGCTC
>SL_8KL_010_SEDDRAFT_10000856_pt1 | contig 26603 bp, 19 predicted proteins | sample SodLakKL_010_SED_4_FD_11160 | JGI IMG/M metagenome (IMG submission 11160) | reverse complement strand
CTTGCTATAGTGGTAGGTGCCTGTGACGTGATTAACCCGGCGGCCAACAAGGGCGATGACTCCCCTATTTCAGGTATGCCGATCCTGAAGGTAGAGGAGGCAGTCAGGTCAATCATCCTGAACTTAGATGAAAAGCCTGGCTACTCAGGAGTGGAAAACATCCTCTATGAGGAAGAACAGGTCATTACCTACTGGGGAGATGCAGCTGATACTGTGCCCCGGTTAATTGAACTATTAGACAAATAAACAGACCACAGGACGGTTTAAAGCAATTATAGATCACAGGGAGTGATGTTAATGACAGCCAAAGTATATTATGCCGATACCAGGGCAAATAAATCAGGAGAGAGTATGGTGGAAAAGCTCTATACCCTCTTTCAAAGAGCAGGCTTTGCCGATTTATATGGAGAAGATGAGCTGGTCGCCATTAAGCAGCATTTTGGGGAAGAGGGCAATACCGCCTTTATCAGACCGGTATATACCCGGAGAATGGTGGAGGCCATAAAAGAAACCCGGGGAAAGCCCTTTTTAACTGATGCCAATACCCTTTATGAGAGGAAAAGGGCCAATAGTGTAGACCATCTCAATACGGCCTACGCCCACGGCTTTAGCCCGGCTACAGTTAAGGCCCCGGTCATAATCGCCGACGGCCTCAATGGCCGCTCCTTTGAAGAGGTAGAGGTTGACCTGGCCACCTTTGCCAGCGTTAAAATTGGGGCGGAAATCTGTCAGGCCGATGGGCTTTTGAGTCTGGCCCACTTTAAAGGCCATGACCTGACAGCCTTTGGGGGAGCTATTAAAAATGTCGGTATGGGCCTGGGAAGCAGGAGCGGCAAGCAGATGATGCATTCCACTGTCAAGCCCTCCATAGAAGAAGAAAATTGTGTTAAATGTAAAGAGTGCCAGCAGTTTTGCCCCGAGGACTGTATTGTAATTAATAAAGAGGAGAGTTTCATCATAGAAGAAGAATGTATTGGCTGTGGGGAGTGTGTTATTTCCTGCAATTATGATGCTATCTCCATTGTCTGGGAGGCCAGCAGTATTGGGGTGCAGGAAAGAATGGTGGAATTCACCTGTGGGGTTTTAAAGGCCGTGGAAGAGAAGGCCGGCTATATAAACTTTGTCACCAATGTAACCCCTGACTGTGACTGCCCTTCCTGGAGTGACCAGCCGATTGTGCCAGATCAGGGTATTGTGGCTGGTAGAGACCCCGTTGCCGTGGAGCAGGCCTCACTGGACTTAGTCACTGAGGCTGAAGTGCTCCCCAACTCTAAGCTGGGGGATAAAGCTGGTGAAACAGCCGGTAAGAACAAGTTTAAACTATTATACCCAGAGAGTGATGGGGGAGTTAGACAGCTAGAATATGCTGAAGAGATAGGCCTGGGAACTAGAGATTATGAGTTGATTAAAATATAAGTCATATTCTGAAAAAATTTCAGCAAAAATCCTCCCATAATTTAAGATGGGCTGATATAATCCATTGAAAGAATCAGAAATTGACTATTAAGCGGTCTATCTCTGTAAAAAGGATAAATTTATGTTATAATAGATACTATTAAAGGAGATGCTGCAAAGTTTTACCTATTTAAAATATTTGCACCTGGAGCCAGGATAATTTATGGAGGGATTTTATATGATGAAATTGAAAAATTTTACTATCAAAATGAAAATAGCTTTATTTGTAGGATTAGTGGTCTTCATTTTAGCAGGAGGTTTGATCCTTTTCTCTATTAATCGCACCAATGATATGCTATTAGAGGAAGAAGAGCAAGCCATGGAGTCCGGGGCAAATTTTGTCCAGGCTCAGATGCAGGACCAATTAGATGCAGCTCGTATTGGAGTGATGAGCATTGCTGGCAATACAGAGATTCAAAGATTATTTGCAGAAGGAGAGCGAGAAGAATTGCGTGATAGGTTGCTGCCTGTCTATGAAAACATAGACGAAGATATGGCTCAGGTACAATTTCATGAACCGGACTCCACTTCTTTCCTGCGACTCCATATGCCTGATGACTATGGTGATAGTCTTGCTGATTTTCGCCATACTGTCAATGAAGCTAATGATAGAGAAGAGATGGTCATGGGGTTAGAAGAGGGAAGAGGAGGCTTTGGTTTTAGGGTAGTGGTACCCATAAATTATCAGGATGAACATATTGGTACTGTTGAATATGGCTCCAACTTTGATGATGAATTTGCCCTGGAATTGCAGGATAATATAGGAGGCGAATACTTTATCTATGCCTTTGAGGATATGGCGGGCATCGCCTGGGATCAATTGGATGATGGTTTATTAGGCAGCACAACAGTCGATGACTGGCCGATAGAAGAGGATTTATTAGAAAAAGTTCGGGCTGGGGAAAGAGTTTTTACTCTATCAGAGGATGAAAATTATCGCCTGATGCTCCAACCCTTTGAGAATTTCCAGGGTGAAGTTAGTGGTTATATAAAATCGATTCAAAATAGAGAGGATATTGTTGCCCAGGCCGCAGCTACCACACGCAATATGGCTTTAATTGGCATTATTGGGCTGGTGTTAAGTGCTCTATTAATTTATTTATTAATCAATAAGCAATTAAAGCCCCTTAATAAATTTCAGGAGTTATTTGCTGATCTGGCTTTAGGAGATCTAACCGTTAGATTTCCCATTGAACGGATTAACTGTTCGGAAATAATGGATTGTGGAGAAGAAACCTGTCCTGATTATCAAAAAGATGGAGTTACCTGCTGGTTTAACGTCGGCAGCTTTGCCCCCCAATTTGATAAAGAAGTACATTGTCCTAAGATAAAAACAGGAGAATATGACTCCTGTGAAGAATGTATCTGCTACAAAATGGTCAATAAAGACGAAATCCAGACTCTAGGAGCCTGGTTTAATAAGCTGGCTGATAGTTTTAAAGAGATAATCAGCGAAGTTCAGGGTACTACATCTGAACTATCAGCTTCCAGTGAAGAGTTATCTGCTAATAGCGAAGAAATTTCTGCCTCTTCTCAAGAAGTAAGCTCAGCAATCCAGCAGGTTGCTTCAGGAGCTGAAGAGCAGGCAGCTCAGGTTGCTGAAACTGAAGACCATATGGCAGCTTTAAGTACGCAGATTGATAATGTTTCTGAAAAAGCAGAGGTCATGGGAAATGAAGCTGAAAAAGTTGACGGAGAGGTAGCTAAAGGAAATGAAGCTCTGGATATAACCAGTAACAAAATAACCCGGGTAAATGAACAGCAGGAAAAGGTCAAGACCAGGGTAAATGAACTGGGAGAACTTTCAGATCAAATCGGTGAAATAGTAGAGATGATCAATAGTATTTCTGAACAGACTAATCTTTTGGCTTTAAATGCTGCTATTGAAGCTGCGCGAGCAGGTCAGGCAGGTCAGGGTTTCAGTGTTGTAGCTGATGAGATAAGAAGCCTGGCTGAAGAGTCTTCTAAAGCTACAGAGGAGATTGAAGAACTCATTAGAGAAATTCAGGGTAAAGTCAGTAATACTAATAAAATGATGGAAGAGACAGATAAAGTAGTAGATGAAAGTGTTACTGCTATAAAAAATACCGAGGGCAACTTTGTTGAAATAGCTGCGGCTATATCCGACCTCAATAACCTGATTGAGGAGATAATTAACAGTGCTAAGGATATGGCAGTTAGTAGCAGTGAAGTTACTGCCGCTGTGAGGGAAATAGCAGAAGTAAGTGAAGAATCCTCCAGTAATGCAGAAGAAGTGGCAGCTTCCAGTGAAGAGCAGAGTGCCTCTACTCAGGAAATAGTAAATGTTTCGCAGGAACTTACAGAAATGGCTTTACACTTATCGGAAAAAGCTTCTCATTTCAAAATTGATGAATAATAGAATATTGATCTAAAATATCAATACCGGGTACCTGTAGCTCTTATTTAACTGCTGGTGCCCGGTGTTTATTTGCAAATAATTTTTGTAAAATTACAACAGGGGGTTTATAAATGAGGAAAAGATTGCAGGAACTAATTACAGAAATTGAACCGGAAATAATTGAATTACGAAGACAGATTCACAGCTGCCCGGAAGCTGGCTTTGCAGAGGAAAAGACAGCAGCTTTGATTAGTGAGATTCTAACCCGTGAGGGAATTGAGCATGAAAGGGAGGTGGCTCAGACTGGCGTTGTGGGCATAGTTGGTTCAGGTTCAGGTCCGGTTATTGGTATTAGAGCAGATATGGATGCTCTGCCTATTGAGGAAAAGACTGGATTATCCTTTAGTTCAGAGAAGGAAAATATGATGCATGCCTGCGGCCATGATGGACATGTGGCAATTTTATTAGGGGTGGCTATAGCTGCTGCTGAAATAGCAGATGAGCTTCCAGGCAAGATTAAATTAATATTCCAACCAGCTGAAGAAGGTCCCGGCGGAGCTGCTCCAATGATAGCCGAGGGTGTGTTAGAAAACCCCTCAGTTGATTATATGCTGGCCTTGCATATCTGGAGTAAGGAAGAAGCAGGTTATATTGGCTTGAAGCAGGGGGCCTTCTTTGCTTCAGCCGATGAGTTTGACCTGGATATATTAACCGAAAGTGCTCATGGAGCTAGCCCTCATCAGGGCCAGGATGCCATTCTTATAGCCAGCAAAATTGTTCAGAGTTTGCAGGGGATAGTGAGCCGTAATATTGACCCGGTAAAATCAGCGGTAATTACAGTAGGTAAAATTATGGGAGGATATCGCCGCAATGTAATTGCAGATAATGTCAGGTTAGAAGCCACTGTCCGGGCCTTAGATACCGAGGTGCGTTCTCTGTTGCATAAAAGGATTGAGGAGGTTGTGGCTGGAATATGTGCCAGCGAAGATGCTGATTATAAACTTGATTATCGCAAACTTTATCCGCCCCTGATAAATGACGAAAAAGTTGTCGACCATATTTATCAGGAAGCTTTAAAAATTGCAGGTCAGGAGAGGGTTAAATTTATCGATGACCCCACCATGGGAGCAGAAGATTTTGCACATTTTCTCCAGCAGCGACCAGGGGCCATGTTTTTACTGGGAGGTCAAAATCCCGACAAAGGAATTACTGCTCCCCATCACCATCCTGAATTTGACTTTGATGAGGATATTATGGCTCTAGGGGTGGAAGTATTTTTAACCACTGCTCTAAGCCTGATGAACTCAAGACCCTAACCAGGCACATCTTTAATTTATAAAGCTATGCCTGGTTTTAAACTTCAACATTAATCTTTCAACCTGTTGGCAGAAATTTTTTAGGCCACTCAGGAAAAATATAAAAAGGGGAAATTTCCATTGAAAAGGCTGCCGAAAAAGTTTATAATGGTATTGACTACCTAAGTAGTTAATAACTCTTACAAGGGGGAGAAAGTAATGGAAAAAGTCAAAGTTGTACTCTGGGGCCTTGGCTCTATGGGAAGTGGAATGGGAAGAATTTTAGCCGACAGAGAAGGAATAGAAATCGCTGGAGGTATAGCCAGTAGAAAGAAAAAGTCAGGACAGGATTTAGGAGAGCTGTTTGGTTTAGACTATAAGTTAGGAGTGGCAGCCACAAACAATCCAGAAGAAGCTCTAACAGAAGAGGTAGATGTTGTTCTGCACGGCACCAGTTCTTTTTTGACAGATATTAAAGAGGAATTAGATTTAATAATCTCTCGGGGAATAAATGTTATCTCCATTGCTGAAGAGATGGCCTATCCTCAGGCAGGCAATCCGGAGTTTGCCAGCTGGTTGGCTGATTTAGCTCAGGAAAAGGGAGTAACAGTTTTGGGCACCGGCATTAATCCTGGTTTTGTTTTAGACCACCTCATTATAACTTTAACTGGAGCCTGTGCCAGCGTGGATAAAATTGAAGCTTCCCGGGTTAATGATCTTTCTCCCTTTGGGCCTACAGTTATGAAGACTCAGGGAGTTGGCACCACCGTGGAAGAATTCAAAACTGGGGTGGCTGAAGGAAAAATTGTCGGCCACATTGGCTTTAGAGAATCTATTAAAATGATCGCCGATAGAATCGGACTTTCTATAGATGAAATCAAAGAAACTAGAGAGCCGATAATTTCTGAGACCCACCGGGAAACAGAACATGTTAAAGTTGAGCCAGGTATGGTTGCAGGCTGCAAACATATAGCCCGTGGCTTTAATGAAGGCCAGGAGGTTATTGTGCTGGAACACCCGCAGCAGATCCACCCAGGCCAGGAAGGAACTGAAACTGGTGATTATATTAAAATTATAGGTGAGCCAGAGGTAAATATGGCTATCCAGCCGGAAATTCCTGGAGGAACAGGTACCATGGCAGTGGCCGTTAATATGATACCTCAAGTTATCAATGCCGAAGCAGGCTTGAAAACAATGGCTGATTTACCGACACCTGGTGTAGTTAAATCCGATATCAGAGATTTATTAAAAAAATAGCTCTAACTTTAGGGGAAAATTTTAAAGGGGGTTATCACTTTGAGTAAAAAAGTACCTGCTGGAAGTTGGGTGCAAATTCACAATATCGTTCTAACAGCGGAAGAAAGAGCTCCACAGGTTCCAGAGGATACGGGCAAAGTTCCTCTGGAGATGTGGGCTAAAGGATTTTTGTTGCAGGAGGCAGAAATTGGGGAACAAGTAGAAATAGAAACTGTGATAGGTAATAAATACCAGGGAGAACTGGTTGATGAAGCCCCTGCTTATGATCACAGTTTTGGCAAAGCCATTCCTGAACTGCTAAAAATCGGCCCTGAGTTAAAAAGAATGCTCCAGGATAAAGGAGGGGCTAAAGATGGCCACTAAATCTTATCAGGAGACTATGAGTCGACGCACTCAGATAATGAAAGAGGCCGTGGGAATAGATTATGACCGTTTTAGAGAGAATGAACTGGTCTTTGATTATGAAAGAATGATGTCAGAGGTTGGTTATGATCTGGAGGAAATTAGAGAGATTCAGAAACAGACCGGGGTAGGACAAACGCCATTGCTGGAGCTGAAAAACCTGACAGCAATTGCCAGAAAGCTAGCTCCAGCCGGTAAAGGGGCTAGAATATTTATTAAGGATGAAGCTGCTAATCCTTCGGGAAGTTATAAAGCTCGTCGAGCTTCAGTCTCTGTATATCACGCCAAACAGCAGGGTTTTTCTGGAGTGGTAGCTGCTACCAGTGGCAACTATGGAGCGGCAGTTGCCTCCCAGGCGGTAATGCGGGGGTTAGACAGCATTATAGTTCAGGAGGTTTATGATAGCAGAGGTAAGGGCCAGCCGGAAATTTTGGAAAAAGGTCGTAAATGTGAAGCTTACGGTGCTGAAGTTTTACAACTTAGTGTCGGGCCAGAATTATTCTATACTTTTCTTAAGGTTTTAGAAGACACAGGATTTTTTAATGCTTCCCTATATACTCCCTTTGGCATAGCAGGAGTGGAATCTTTAGGGCAGGAAATAGTTGATCAGCTGAGAGAAAAAGAAGGACAGGATCCGGCGGCAGTAATTTGTACCAACGCTGGTGGAGGTAATCTGACTGGCACCGCCAGGGGTCTGAAAAAAGCCGGGGCCTCAGAGACCTCGATAGTAGGAGCAAGTGTTGATCTCAGTGGGCTTCATATGGCCAGCGACCAGGATTTTAACCGCAAGTCCTTTACCACCGGCCATACTGGCTTTGGTATTCCCTTTGCCACCTGGCCTGATAGAGCAGATGTTCCCTTAAATGCTGCCCGGGCTTTGCGTTATATGGACCGCTATGTGACTGTAAAACAGGGTGAAGTCTTTTATATTACTGAGGCATTAGCCCAATTAGAAGGGATGGAAAGGGGACCAGCCGGCAATACTTCTTTAGCAGCCGCCATTGCTTTAGCCCAGGAATTAGAGGAAGATGAAATAATTGTAGTTCAGGAAACAGAGTATACCGGTGCCGGCAAACACCCGCTGGCTCAGTTAAATTTTGCTAAAGAAAATGGTGTTGAAATTAGCCGCGGTGATCCCGAGTCCGAGGTTCCAGGAGAAAATATTATAATACCTGAATCGCCAGAGCAAATCAAAGCCCGAGATTTAGACCTGGATAAAATTAGACTTTCTTATTTAAATAAAGCGATTGATAAAAGCGGTATCGAAGAAATAGGCTCTAAAGAACTGAAATTTCTAGCGGAGGAGACTAATCAGCCTGTGGAGAAAGTGCAGGATATGATAGCTGGAATGTAAAAAGGGAGGAGAAGGGGCATGGAAGTCGACCTATTAGTTGCAGAAATTGGCAGCACCACAACTATGATTAATGCTTTTACCAATATAGAAAAAAATATATCCAATTCTCCCAGGCATTTAGGCCAGGGTTATGCTCCCACCACAGTGGAAGAGGGGGATGTAATNCTTGGCTTGCAGGAAGCTATTGTTGATTTGCAGGATAAGCTGGGGGTAGATGATCTATCCTGGCAGGAGTTTATGGCCACCAGCTCAGCGGCTGGAGGTTTAAAAATGACGGTGCACGGTCTGGTAAAGGATATGACTGTTAGAGCTGCTGAAGAAGCAGCTTTAGGAGCTGGAGCTGTTATCCGCCAGGTAACGGTGGGAAAGCTTAAGGAAAGACAGCTGGCTAAAATTCAGGAGATTAATCCTAATATAGTTTTGCTAGCTGGTGGCGTTGATTATGGTGAAGAAGAAATTATTCTCCATAATGCTCAAGCTCTGGCAGGCCTACAATTAGAAATACCTGTAATTTACGCCGGTAATAAAGTGCTCCAGGAAGAGGTTGCCGACATTTTTGCCGAAGAGGACACGGAAATTATGCTGGCAGAAAATGTTTATCCTGAAATAGATAAACTTAATATCCAGCCCACTAGAGAACTCATCCAAAAAGTTTTTGCCAATCATATTGTTAAGGCACCGGGGATGGAAAAGATCAAAGATTGGCTGGCCATTGATATGATGCCCACCCCCGGAGCTGTAATGCAGGCTGCTCGACTGCTTAAAGAAGAAATAGGCAACCTGGTGGTTTTTGATGTTGGAGGTGCCACCACCGATGTTCATTCCGTCACCGAAGAATCAGGTAAAGTTAAGGAATTACTGGTCAGCCCTGAGCCAGAAGCAAAACGAACGGTGGAAGGAGACCTTGGTGTTTATCTCAATGCCCCCCAGGTTTATAAAATGTTAGAGCAAAATCATGATTTGCCTCCCAGGGAGGACCTGGCTCCACTCCCGCGTAATGCTGAAGAGGAAAAGTTTGTAGAGGAATTAACAGCCAGAGCTGTTAAAATCGCCTTAGAACGCCATGCCGGTTCTTTTCGAGATTATTATGGTTCAGGAGGCCGCCAGACTGTAGCTGAGGGTAAAGATTTAACAGCAGTAAAGTGGCTTATTGGTACCGGCGGAGCTTTAACTCGTCTGGCTGGCGGCAAAGATATTTTAGCTTCATTGAGGACAAGAGCTTCCCGCCGATTATTCCCTCCTCCAGAAGCTAAGGTTTTGCTTGATACCAAATATATAATGGCTTCTTTAGGGGTGATGAGTCAGAAGTATCAAAGAGCTGCTTTAAAATTGCTATTGGATAGTTTAGAAATGGACAGTTTAGAATTAGATAATTTGCAAAAACCGGATAATAAAGATTAATAATTTCCAGGCTAAAACTAGGAAGGGGTTACAAGTGATGTCACCTGAACGAAAAGATGATTTTACTAAAAGGCGTCAGCATCTTGCTGAATTATCGGAAGAAGAGCTCTATGAAAGGTTTTGGGATTTGGCAGAGCAGGTGGTGGAACCTTTAATTGCTGAAGCTAAGACCCATACCTCGCCCTCAATTGAAAGATCGGTTTTAATCAGAATGGGTTTTAATAGTTTGGATGCCAAGGCTATAGTGAAAAAAGTCCAGGAGGCCGAGCTTTTAGGCAAGGGGGCTGGTCATGTGGTGCTTAAGGTTGCTGAAAAAGAGGACTTAAAGATTAAAGAGGCCGGCTTAAATATCAAAGAAGGCCAATATGAAATTAAATTTTTACAGAAGCTTTTTAACAGGGAGGGGGTTTCCTGATGGATCTAAAACCTGAAGATAAACTGGATATAGAAGAATTATTACAGGATTTAGAAGAGTATCGTCCGCGCCGACAGGGCTGGACCTGGCGGAAGCCTATAGATGAATTAAAGTTAGGTGATTTCACTTATCAGGATATGAGTGAGGGGTTAGAAAATAGTGTGCCCCTGCCAGCCTCTCGGAGTTTTGCTGGTATAGACCCCCAACCTGAACCAGTGATAACGACGGAAATTGCCTCAGGTAGATTTGAAGATGATATCAGAAGAATGCGTATGGCAGCCTGGCATGGTGCTGACCATATGATGGTGATAAGGACAGCTGGCCAGAGTCACTTTGCTGGTTTAATCGAAGGAACGCCTGAAGGAGTTGGCGGCATTCCCATAACCAGAAAACAGATTCGGGCTACCCGCAAGGCTTTAGATTATATTGAAGATGAGGTAGGGAGGCCGATAAACTTTCACTCCTACGTCAGTGGAGTGGCCGGGCCAGAGATAGCAGTGCTCTTTGCGGAAGAGGGAGTCAATGGTGCCCATCAGGACCCGCAATATAATGTGCTATATCGCAATGTCAATATGTATCGCTCCTTTGTCGATGCTGCAGTGGCAAAAAAAGTGATGGCATCTGTGGACATGTTGCAAATTGATGGAGCTCATAATGCCAATGCCACTGCCCGTAAAGCCTGGAATGTAATGCCAGAACTTTTTGTTCAACATGCTATTAATTCTATGTTTTCCCTTAAGGCAGGAATGCCAAAGGAAAATATTGCTCTTTCCACTGTGCCTCCGGCGGCTCCTCCAGCTCCTGATTTGAAGTTGAATCTACCTTATGCCATAGCATTGCGTGAGCTTTTCCAGGGCTTTAAATTTAGAGCCCAACAAAATACTAAATATATGGAATCATCAGTTAGAGAAGCTACTGTAACTCATACTTTAAATCTATTGATATCAGCTTTGACTTCAGCAGATATACAGAGCACAATCACACCTGATGAAGGTCGCAATGTCCCCTGGCATTATTATAATATAGCTGCTGTTGATACAGCTAAACAGACTTTTGCTGGCCTTGATAGCTTAAAAGATCTGGTTAAACTCAATGACCAGGATAGTCAGCTGAGAAAAGACGCCCGTGAGTTAAAAGAAAGGTCAGTTCTGTTCCTGGAAGAAATCCTTGAGGTTGGAGGGTATTTTCAAGCCGTTGCTGAAGGATTTTTTGTTGATTCCGGCCGTTATCCAGAACGCAATGATGATGGTATAGTGAGAAAATTAGATGGGGGAGTTGCAGCTAAATCCATTGTACCTCGTGATGATGACTATTTAGCTCCGGTATGTAATCACTTTGGTTATAACAATCTACCTGAAGGGGTTGAAAAAGGTTGTGACCTTATTGGAGGCTGTTCGCTGGAAAACCCGGAGATGATTGATTATATCGATGAGCTAGACCCGGAAGATAATGTTGAGACCAGATTAGAGGAAAGCCGGCCCTATCGCAAGGGCGATTTATTGAAGCCTGAAGTAGAATGGAGTGGAGATGGCTGGGTTAACGTCACCTTATTCTTGCCAGTAGAAAAAGATATTGCTGAAGTAGCGGCGCAGGAGATTGCTGGTAAGATGGGTTTAACCAATGCTGAGGTAATTCATCGAGAAGTTATGCATCCTGCTGAAGGAACTTTGATTGAAGTCAAGGGACAGGTGGATTTTGCTATTGATATCAATGAGCTGGAAATACCTGAAAAGGAAGAGCCTCTGCCTGATGATGAAATCAGAGAATTTGTTGATGAAAATCCCCTCCAGGTGGTAGCGGCCACAGTAGGCGAAGATGAACATTCTGTTGGCCTGCGGGAAATAATTGACATCAAGCATGGAGGGATTGAAAAATATGGCATCGAAACCACCTATCTGGGCACCTCAGTTCCCATAAATAAAGTTGTTGATGCCGCTATTGAAACCAATGCTGATGTTATCATGATCAGTACCATAATCACCCATAATGATGTGCATCGCCAGAATATGAAGAAGTTACATGACCTCTGTCGGGAAAGAGGCATTAGAGATGATATTATCCTAATTGGCGGAGGAACCCAGGTGACTGATGAAATTGCTAAGGAATCAGGCCTGGATGCTGGTTTTGGTAGAGGTACCCATGGTGAAGATGTTGCTACCTTTATTGTTAAGAGACTTAGAGCAGAATTGGATAATTAAAATAGTCCTTGCTCTGGAGTGATATTTTATGGCTAAAATTACCCGACCGGTTCGAGCAGAAATCAACCTAGCAAATATCAGGCATCAACTGAGCAATATTCGCCGTCATATCGGTGAAGAAAGTGAAATAATGGCTGTAGTTAAGGCTGATGCCTATGGTCATGGTGCAGTGGAGGTAAGCTGGACGGCCTTAGAAGCAGGGGCTAATCGATTGGCGGTAGCTTTACCTGAAGAAGGAATGGAATTGCGAGCCTCCGGTATCAGGGCCCCTATCCAGGTCTTTGGAGAGACTCTGGCTCAGCAGAAGAGGCTTTTGGTGGATTATAATTTAATACCTACAGTCTGCCGTAAAGATACTGTTAAGAGTCTGGCCCAGGAATTAAAGGAGAGCGAAACTGTCTATGAATTGCCGGTAGCTATAAAAATTGATACTGGCATGGGTAGACTGGGCATTTTACCAGAAAAATTGCCAGAGTTTTATGAGCTCATAGATAAGACGCAGGGCTTAATAGTTGAAAGCTTGATGACCCATTTTAGCTCTGCTGATGAAAAGGATAAGAGCTTTACCTATGAGCAATGGGAAAGGATGAAAAGAGCCGTAGATTTACTGGAAAATAAACTTTCTGCTGATAAAGAACTGCCTAAAATACAGGTTGCTAATAGCGCTGCCATTATTGACCTGCCAGAATTAGCCGCCGATATAGTTAGACCGGGAATAATGTTATATGGCTTACCCCCTTCCCCGGCTGTGGATTTGAGCTTTGCTTTAAAACCTGTTATGAGTTTGAAGGCCGGTATTAGCTATTTAAAAAAAGTTCCTGCCAATAGGGCGATCAGCTATGGGGCCACCTATGTAACCTCAGAAGAAGAATATATTGCCACATTACCTTTAGGTTATGCTGACGGCTATCCTCGTTTACTCTCTAACAAGGGAGAGGTGCTGATTGCAGGAGAAAGATGTCCTATAAGAGGAAGAGTCTGTATGGATATGATTATGGTTGATGTCAGTAAGGTTAAGGATGAAGTGGAAGTTGGCGATGAAGCGGTGATAATTGGCAGGCAGGAGGAAGAAGAGATAACGGCCACTGAAATTGCAGAGGAAACAGGGACCATTAATTATGAGATAACCTGTGGAATAAGCAAAAGAGTGCCCCGGCAATTTCTGAATCTGCCTGAATCCTGGGAAAGATAATAATAAAGGGCCTCACCCCTCTTTAATGAGGGGGAATGAGGCCCTAATTTGTTTATAATTTAATTAATTAGCCTTCTATTTTTAGGCCATCAATTCAGCTACATCTTCTGTTGCATCTCCAGTAGGTGAGATATTAAACTTATCCACCAAAACATTGAGGACATTATCGGAGAGGAAAGCCGGTACAGTGGGCCCTAATTTGATATTTTTTACACCTACTGCCAGAAGTCCCAGCAATACAGCGACGGCCTTCTGTTCATACCAGGCTATATCATAGGAGATGGGCAGTTCATTGATATCTTCAACACCAACAGCCTCAGCTAATTTTTTGGCAATAACAACCAGGGAGTAAGAATCATTACACTGGCCAGCATCAAGAACTCTTGGAATTCCACCAATATCTCCCAGATCTAACTTGTTGTACCGGTATTTAGCACAACCAGAGGTTAAAATAATTGCGTTTTCAGGTAATTCCTTAGCCACTTCGGTGAAATATTCTCGTTCTTTATATCTTCCATCACAGCCGCTCATCACCACAAACTTTTTCAAGTCCCCTGATTCAATAGCAGCTATAACATCTTCAGCACTTTCACTTAAAGCATTATGGGCAAAACCAGTCATTATGGTGCCAGATTCTAATTCTTCCGGGGGATTTGCCCTTTTAGCAGCTTCTATGACCGGGGAGAAATCTTTTTCGCCACCATTTGGGCGGTCTTCAATATGCTTCAGACCAGAAAAACCAACTACTCCTGTGGTAAATATTCTATCCTTATAACTGTCTTTAGGTGGAACAATACAGTTGGTGGTCATCAGGATAGGACCATTAAACTTTTCAAATTCCTCTTTTTGTTTCCACCAGGAACCGCCATAATTTCCTTTGAAATGATCATACTTTTTAAAAGCGGGATAGGCCTGAGCAGGTAACATTTCTCCGTGAGTATATATATCTATGCCCTGTCCCTTAGTCTGTTCTAAGAGTTCAGAGAAGTCCTTTAGATCATGTCCACTGACCAGGATACCTGGACGATCTCCAACGCCAATATCCACTTCTGTCGGCTCAGGATGGCCATAGGTAGAGGTGTTGGCTTCATCTAAAAGAGCCATGGTAGTAACAGCACAGTCACCACAGTCTAAAACCAATTGAGTAAGCTCATCAGCACCCAGGCTATCATCAAGGGTGGCCGCTAACCCCTTTTGCATGAATTTGAAAATATTTTCATCTTTATGTCCTAAAATATAAGCATGGTCAGCATAGGCAGCAATACCTTTAATCCCATAAATGAGAAGTTCTCTCAGAGAACGGAGATCTTCATTCTCGGTCTTAAGCACTCCCACTTTCTGACTTTTAGTCCTAATATCCTCTTGAGAATCAGGACTCCATAAAGCAGCTTCAGGCAGACTGCCACTGAACTCTTCTCCTTCCTTCTCCCGATATAAACTTTTGCATTTAGCTGCAACTTCATCTCTTACTTCTAAAGCTTTGTCAATCCAGTCAGCAAAGTCATCACTGGAAAAGTTAACATTGGTGACAGTAGAGAAAAGTCCTTTCATGACGAAGACATCAACATCTTCTTCTACATTACCTCCTAAATCCCTGATCATTTCTGTGTAGACAGAAACTCCCTTTAATAAATAAATTAGCAGGTCCTGCAGATTGGCAACTTCTGCTGTTTTTCCGCATACACCGCGATTTTGACAGCCCGAATTTTTTAAGGTCTCCTGACATTGAAAACAAAACATTTCACTCATGATTTTCCCTCCTAAGTATATTTTGTGAGCTATAGATAAGCAAATTGATTAATCTAATAAGGATTATATATAAAGTAACCCCTTATTTCTATGATATATATCACATTGTGATTATCTTAAAATTGGCAAAATTGCTCTCTATTTACTGTATTATTGATTGACAGCCAGACTCCTTCTTTTAATAGAAAAGCAAAAGTGCTGCAGCTTAAAAAGGCTCAAAACGAGCTTTTGTCCTCTCTAACTTTTTAATTTCAGCTAAATAATTCTCTCTTTCCTGCTGGGGTAGTTTGCTATAATTAATTTTTATTATAGCCAGGGCTCCTTGATAGCTCCCTTCAATTAGTTGCCAGCCAGCTTTATAATCCCCTTTAACTCCTCCAGAGATATGATCAATAGCAGGGCTTACTAATTTCATAATTCCCAGTAAAGTAGAGGCTAATTTTAAGGGGATCCTGGTCATGCCTTCACTGCCCAGGGCCTGACAATCTGTAGTAAGGGCACAATAATCCTGTTCAGCCAATAAATATAAATCTTGTTTTTTGTCTTCCAGTTGAGAGGTGAGTTTTTCATAGGAAAGGTCCTCTCCTTTTCTTTCATGAGGTTTTTTGCTATCCCTATTAGCCTCTACCTGACAGGCTAACTGGATTAAAGAAATCCCTAAAATGGCTGCAAGAGCAGCGCTGCTTCCAGCGGCAGGAGCAGTTGAACTTTTTGAAGCTACAGCAGTCTCTATTTCAGAGAATTTTCTCTTAGAAAAATTGAAATTAGCCATTTAAATCTCCTCCACCGTTTATAGATCATTTAGCTTTTTTGCTGCTAGAGCTGGTCAAGAATTTCAACTTATGATAATTATACTTTATGAACATTTTAATTACTATGATATTTATCACAAAAGCCCAATATAACCCTTGCTTTTTCCCCGGCTCTATATTATAATATTAGGCAAATATTAAAGAATATAAGTTTTTTATTGAGCCAACAATAAGGATAAAACGATGAACGGAAATAGTAGGTTTAAAATTCTGCTGCTTAAAGTCGATGGTGCTGAGAATCGACCAGAGTTTAAACTGAATCCCTCCGGGAGTGGAAACTGATAACAAAGTTTCCCGGGTTAGTAGACCGTTATCACTACATCCAGTAAGATAACTATTAAGTTATCGAAAAAGGGTGGCACCGCGAGCAGATATAATCTCGCCCCTTGTTTCTTTAGGGGCGGGATTTTTTGATTAATTATCAGTTACCTGGCTGACTTTTTTAAACTATTATTAATAGCAGGAGGGAGAAAATGCTAGACTTAAAATTTATTAATGAAAATCAGGCTGAAGTCAAAGAGATGATGAAAAACAGGGGTTTGGAAAAGAAAATAGTCGATGAATTTGTGGAATTGGATGAAAAAAGAAGAGATATCCTATATGAAGTGGAACAACTAAGGCATCGGCGTAATGTTGCTTCTGATAAAATAGGTCAGTTGAAAAGGGCTGGAGAAGATGCTGAAGATATGATTGCGGAAATGAAGGATGTTTCGGATCGGATCAAGGAATTAGAAGATGAGTTAAAAGATGTAGAGGAGAAAGTAAATTACACCCGGTTAAACATTCCTAACATGTATAATGAGAAAGTTCCCCTGGGGGAAGATGAAGAGGATAACGAATTAATACGCAAATGGGGAGAACCTAAGGACTTTGCCTTTGATTATAAGCCTCACTGGGATTTAGGAGAGGACTTGCAGATCATGGATTTTGCCAGAGGAACAAAAGTTGCAGGGGCTCGGTTCACTTTTTTGCGGGGAATGGGAGCCAGGTTAGAAAGAGCGCTTATTAATTTTATGCTTGACTTTCATCGAGAGCAGCATGGTTATGAAGAGATGTTTCCACCTTTTATTGCCAATGATAGCAGCATGGAAGGTACAGGGCAACTGCCTAAGTTTGCCCATGACATGTTTAAATTAGAAGACCATGAGCTCTATTTAATTCCTACAGCGGAAGTTCCAGTAACTAATTTTTATAAGGATGAAATACTGAGCAAAGAAGAGCTTCCTAAGTATTTTACCGCTTATTCTGCCTGTTTTAGGGCAGAAGCTGGTTCTCATGGTAGAGATACCAGGGGAATAATTCGTCAGCACCAGTTCAACAAAGTAGAGATGGTGAAATTTGTTGAACCAGAGACTTCATACGAGGAACTGGAGAAGATAACTAAAGACGCTGAGGATATTCTGCAGGCTCTGGAGTTGCCCTACCGGGTAGTTCGCCTTTGCAGTGGTGATTTAACCTTTTCTTCAGCTATGACCTATGATTTAGAGGTTTGGATGCCGGCCTATGAAACTTATCGGGAAATTTCCTCCTGTAGTAATTTTGAGGATTATCAGGCTAGGAGAGCAGGTATTCGTTACCGCCCGGATCCAGAAGCCTCGGCCAGATATCTTCATACGCTTAATGGCTCGGGTCTGGCTATTGGCAGAACTTTAGCTGCAATTTTGGAAAATTATCAGCAGGAAGATGGCAGTGTCTTAATCCCTGAAGTTCTGCAGAAATATTTAGGGGGACAAGAGATTATCAAGCCCCCTCAAAAGTAGATAGAACTTAATATGCGATTAAGTGAAATTGAGCCCATAATCACTTTTGAACAGTGATTATGGGTTTTTTGAAGTTAAGAGAATTTTTAAACGGCGGACATACAAGAAAAATTTAAAAAACTACTTAACCATTTGTATAATTATTAAGGAAAGTCAACCAATTCGTGAATGCTTTAATTTGACAAATTACTAAAGTTGTGCTATTATGTAGAACATCAATGGGGAACAAACTTGATATAATTACTAAGCATTATTAATATTTATGAAGAGGAGGTGAGTATTGAGGCAAGTATAATAGTTCTTGAGGTTTCAAATTACTTAATTAGCTAGGTGCGAAAAGGTTTTTATGAAGGTTAATTTTGACAGGTTTATTTAATAATCTCTAAAAATCCTAAAATCTACTAGTACAAATAGGATAAAAAATACGAGGAGGTAGAATTGAAAATTATGAAGAAGATTTCTCTGCTCTTATTGGTATTTGTTTTTGCTATTGGTATGCTTTTTGCTGGAACAGAGGTGCAGGCCGAAGAACCCTGGGCTGAAATAGTAGGAGAGAGTTTTGATTTGATTGTGGGATATGATGCCGGCGGTTCTCATGACCTTTCTGCCCGCTACCTGGCTGAAGGGTTGGCAGAGCTTGATATAGATATAGATGTTTCCAATATGCCAGGTGGAGATGCCACTGAAGCTGCTTATCATGTGGTAACCTCTGATCCTGATTCCAATATATTGTTCTGGGGACATCCACCAGCAGCGGTCTTTGATCCTGCTACCCAGGATGTAGGATATGAGTATGAGGATTTTGATCCAGTAGCTTCCATCGGTAGCCCCACCTTTGTTTTAACTGCCCGGACTGAACAGGGCTGGGAGAGTTATGAAGAATTAGTAGAATATATAGAAGAAAATCCCGGCCAGGTTGTCGTCGGTGGACAGGGTATGAACCATCCAATGCACTATGCTATTGAGATGATGCTGCCCATGGATGAATTAGACTATAATTATGTTAATTTAGGAGGAGGAGCCGATGTGCAGTCTAATCTCTTAGGCGGCCATGTTGATGTAGGCCATCTTTCTCTATCGGCGGCTTTACCCCTCTATGAAGATGATGAGTTAGAAGTATTCCTCCATACCTCAACGGAGACAGAAAGAGTTGACTTAGCACCTGATGTTCCTCATCTAAGGGAAGTTGGTACAGACTTTTCTGAGCCTCATACTTTAACAGCCTTTGCTCCTGAAGGAATTGATCCCGATGTGCGTGAAGCTTTGAATGCAGCTATTCAAGAGGTTGTTCAGACTGAAGAATTCCAGGCAAATATGGAGGACATTGGCTTTGAAGCCTCTCCCTATTCTATTGAAGAGACCGAAGAGTTTTTAGGTCAGGAATTGGTTGAAGAGGTACTTCCTGAGTATGAAGAATGGCTAGAAGCGCAGTAAAATTACAGTAATATAACAATACAATATAACTTGATTAATTATTTNCCCGGAGGAATTATAAATTTCTCCGGGTAAATGATATNACCACAATAGCAACTTAATGTTCTAAAGGAAGGAGTAATTTTAATGGTCGGCAAGAGGATTTCTGTAAAAGGTTTAGTAGGTATTGCAATTGCTTTGATATTTTCAGGTCTATTTTACTGGACCTTTTCTTTAGATTTATTATCAGAAGAACTATTGATCCCCCGTATTTCTTTAGCATTATTAATAATTGGCGGAGTTATAATTTTTTTGAAGGATATACTTAATAAACAACAAAATTTAAATCTGGATCATGATTTTAGCTTGCTATCCGTATTAGGAGTTTCTATAGCCTTATATATTTATTATGTGATGACAATACAAATAGGGCTTATTTTTTCTACTTTTGTTAATTTATTTTTCTGGTGGTTTGTAATTGAATATATTGATTATCGCAGAACGGAAAAAGCAGTTAATCTATCCAGTAGAGTTGGTCTGGCCTTTGGCTTATCAATATTACTGGCCGGTTCGTTACATCTGCTGTTTATCACCTTTTTAAATATATATTTCCCCCCGGTGATTTTATTTTAAGCGATTATATAATCAGATATTGAGAATTGAGTAATCATTAAGGAGGATTGGTTTATGGCTTTTGAAATGGAAGCTTTTATGGGGGCATTATCAGTTGTATTTGCCCTGGACACTTTTCTATTTATATTAATTGGAGTAATAATAGGTATTTCTTTTGGTGCAATTCCTGGATTGGCTCATACGATGCCGATTGCTATAGCCCTGCCCTTAACTCTGGTTTTGCCCATTCATCAATCTATGGGGCTTTTGATTGGAACCTATAAAGGTGGAACCTATGGAGGATCGATTACCGCCATCAGCTTTGCTACCCCTGGTACTTCTGGAGCTGCAGCAACAGTGGCTGATGGATATGCTTTAACAAAGCTAGGTAAAGGGAAAAAAGCTTTACAGATGGCCCTTTATTCTTCCATCTTTGGAGACAGTATCAGTGATATTGCCTTGATTTTTCTGGTAATCCCAATTGGTATGGTAGCTCCTGACTTTGGCCCGGCTGAACTGACAGCACTTTACATAATGGCTTTGTCGCTGGTAGTAATTTTAGCAGCTGATAATCCTGGCAAGGGTTTTATTTCAGCCGGGGTAGGGTTCTTTCTGGCAGTTATTGGGAGAGATGTGGTAACAGGAACTCTTAGATTTGGCTTTGGAATACGAGAATTACAGGCTGGCTTTTCTTTGATCCCATTTTTGATGGGCTTTTTTGCCGTGCCGGAGATAGTAAGGCAGATGAGAAAGGTCTTTGTCAATCCTGAGAGCGTAGAAAATTTAGGAGAAGGATCAGCCGAAGAATTAAAAGAAGAAGAAGGATTGACTTTCAAAGAACTGCTTTCTTCCTGGCGTGGTTTAAGTATTGGAACTTTCCTGGGGATTTTCTTAGGAGCTCTACCTGGTCCGGGAGCAACTTTAAGTTCCTATACTTCTTATAGTGTTGTTGGCCAGTTCACCAAGGACAAAGATTATGGCAAGGGTTCATTAGAAGGAGTAGCTGCAGCTGAGTCTGCCAATAACGCTACCTGTGGTGCAACCTTTATTCCCATGTTGACCTTTGGCATCCCGGGTAGCTCAATCGCTGCCATGTTAATGGCCGCCTTAATAATGGAAGGTATACCTGTGGGCCCTAGAGTTATGGTCGACCATACCGAAACGGTCTATATACTATTCCTGCTTTTATTACTGGCTAATCCCTTTAACTTTATCATGGGTAAAATTTTAATACCAGTCTATACCCGGTTGACTAAACTACCGGCCCGTTTTCTCTGGCCGGCAATTTCAGTTTTGCTGGTAATGGGAACTTATGCTTATAATAACCGGCCCTTTGATGTTGTAATCATGATAATTTCTGGAGTTATAGGTTGTTTTTTCTACTGGTTTAAAATTTCCGATGGTCCACTGGTCCTGGCCTTTTTAGTAGCGCCCTTTTTTGAGCAGAACTTTCGCCAGGCCCTATTGATCTCTGGAGGAGATTATGGCTATTTCTTGCAGAGTAATATATCTAGAGTATTGTGGCTTGTAACTTTAGCTTCTTTAATCTGGTTTTTCTGGAAAAAGATAAAAAATGGTCATGAAGAGCCAGAAATGAGAGTTAGTGATTAAACTTAAAATAATTAAGTCATAACATTAAAACCCCCTGAAGATTAATTTCTCCAGGGGGTTTGTTACTTTTGGGATTAAATTTTTTTGACAGATCTAATCTTGAGTACAGTAATCCATAAATTCCAGCAGAGGTTTAGGTTTGCTAAAATAATACCCCTGAGCATAATCGCAGTCCATCTCTTTTAATAAATCCAGTGTATCTTTGTTCTCCACGCCTTCAGCAATGACTTCTTTTTTTAAAATATGACCTAGAGTTATAGCAGCGCTGACAATTTCTTTATTTTCTTCTCCGGCCAGCATATCATCGACAAAGGATCTATCTATTTTTAAATAATCAAAATCTAATTCTTTTAAATAGGCTAAAGAAGAATATCCAGTGCCAAAATCATCTAAAGATATTTTGAATCCCTGCTTTGCCAGCTCAGAAAAAATTTTCTTTCCTTCAGCTAATCCCTCTACTAAATCAGTCTCAGTTAGCTCCAGTTCAAAACTGTTTGCTTCAATGGCATGAGCTGTCAGTATTTTTGTTATTTGAGGAAGAAAATCATCACACTGAAGGTTGCGAGGAGCTACATTAATTGAGATAGTTAAGTCAAGGCCAGCATCATTTAACAGTAAACTGGCCTTAGCGGCTTCATCAAAGACCCAGCAGGTCAACTCATTTATTAAAGCTGTCTTTTCTATCTGGGGAATAAATTTACCTGGAGGAATCATGCCTATTTCAGGGTGATGCCAGCGAATTAAGGCCTCAGCAGAAACCACTTCATTGGTCTTTAAATCTATCTTAGGTTGATAATGAAGTTCAAAATGATTATTATCAAGAGAAGGCTTGATACCACCCAATAATATTAAATTGCTTTTCCCGGTATCATCTAATTTTTCGTCATAAAAAGAAAGAGTCTGGCTATTTTTTTGAGCTTTATTTAAAGCTATATAAGCTTTTTGAAAGATCTCGTTAGGCCCCTTTCCATCGTCAGGATAACTTGCAGCCCCAATAAAGGTATCCAAATAAATAGGTATATCATTATATTTAATTGGATCTTCTAAAATAGAAATCAGCCTGTTAATAAATAAAGGTCGGTCTATCTCACTGTCTTTTGTTAGTAATATAGCTATATTATTTTCATAAATGTTATATACATCGGTTGATAACTCTAATTGCTGGCTAAGGTTGCTGGCTATGGTCTTAAAAAAATTGCCAAAATGATTATGACCAATATTATTGATTATTTCAGTGGCATTTTCAATGGTGATAATAAATAGGGTAAATTCCTGCGAGGTCTCTGAATTAAGATGCCACTCTATTTTGTTCAATAAATTATATTTATTTGGCAGCTCTGTACTTGGAGAAAAGAAGGAGGCCTGCTGCAACTGATTATATTGATGATTTATCATGTCCAGGGCGGAGCCGGTAATAATACCTACTAAGATAAAAAGGCCAGCCCCTAAACCCCAGGCAATGGTCTCTTGAAAGATTGCCACCCCAATATCCAGGGGTAATTCTGGTATCTGGGGCGAGAGGATCATTGCAGCAATCAATCCAGCAATTATTCCGCCAGAAGTGCGAAAAATTATGGCAGAAATAATCACCGGCACATAAAGTGATTGAATAACCAGGGACTGCTGCACTGAAGAATGGTAAAGCAAAAAAAATAAAACTGTGAAAATAACTGCAATAATAAAGATGCTGGCGACTTTAATTTTGAGACCTGGCTTTTGCCATTTGTCAACAATATTGCGTATGTAAAACGAAGAATTATTCATTGGCTCTCCTCCATAATTTTAAGCTTAATAATAAATTTATATCTAACTATCTTGCTGACCTTAGTCTGACATAATTATAATTTAAATAACTGCAATAAGCAAATTCTGCTGAGAATAATCTTGTTTATTGTACCATGCTGCAGGAAACAGGCAATTAATATCAAATTATTAATAATATACGAGCATTTATAGAAAATAAAAATAAGCAGCTAAATTGTTTAAGGGGGTTGTTCGATGAAAATAAAAGTTGCTTCTTTGCAACTAAATATTACAGCTGAGCAATCTAAGGAAGAGAGAATAACTTTAGCACTTCAGGAGATTGATAGAGCCAGAGATGCTGATTTGATTGTTCTGCCTGAGCTTTGGAGTGTAAATTTTCTGGATTTTGCCTCTTATGAAAAAGAAAGTGAAGAAATTACTGGAGAGACTGTCTCCCGCCTTGCCTCTAAAGCAGTTGAGATAAATTCATATATTCATGCTGGCAGTATTATTGAAGAAGAGGGAGAAAAATTATATAATACCAGTATATTGCTTAATAATGAAGGAGAAATAATTTCTACATATAGAAAAATACATCTTTTTGGTTATAGATCACAGGAAGCTCGTATTCTTAAGCCTGGCCAGAATGTATCTACAGTAACCACCCCCCTGGGCAAAATAGGTTTAGCTACCTGTTATGATTTGAGATTTCCAGAACTCTTTCGTAAGCTTTTGGATGAAGGAGCAGAAATAGTTTTAGTAACTGCTGCCTGGCCTTTTCCCAGAGTTAGACACTGGCAGATCTTAAATCAAAGTAGAGCTTTAGAGAATCTTTTCTATTTAGTCTCAGCAAATTGCGCCGGCAGCTTTCAGGAACAGATATATGCCGGCAACAGCATGGTCGTTGACCCCTGGGGAACAATAATTTCTGGAAGTGATTATCATGCCGGGATAGTTAGAGCACAGATTGATCTGGAGAAATTGCGGCATATCAGAGATGATTTCCCTGTACTGCAGGATAGGAAGTTATAATTAAAGATGTTGATGCTAATAAATAGTCTCACTAAAATATAGGAGGGCTTTATTAATGTTTAATAGTATACGTAATAAATTGCTATTCTCTATCATCGGGGTAACTATTATAGCCTTCATTGTAGTATTATTTTTCTTATTTAATTATCAGGAAAATATGCTGGTAGAAGAATTTCACCAAAACGTGGAGAGAGAGTTTGATGCCATGACTATCTCAGGAGCCAGCCCTTTATGGTTTGATGATTATGAAGGAATGGAGGAAGAGGCCCGAGAATTTGCTGAAAGATTTCAGTTATTATATGTAGGAGTAGAATCCGATGGAGAAAGAATAATTTCTATTGAGAGTGAGAATATTGAAGGAGACCCCTATGATAAAGTTGATGAAGACAATATCTTTCATCTAGAGGATACTATAAATTCAGCCGATGGAACCAATCTAGGAACCTTAACGATGATCTATGATGAGAGATATGTCCAGCAGGAGCTGGGTCAATTTCGAAATCTACTAATAATTGCTTCGCTATCAATAATATTGTTAATAACTATCTCCATAATTTTTATTACTAAAAAAATAACCAGGCCCTTACAGAGGGCAACCAGCTATGCTGAAACCCTGGCTGCTGGAAAAATTGACCAGGGAGAGCTGGAATTAGAGAGCAAAGATGAAGTTGGAACTTTGAGCGAGGCTTTAAATAAGCTCTATACTAACTTTAGAGAAATATTAGTTGATATTACTAAATTGACCGAGGAGCTGACCTCTTCTAGCGAAGAGTTATCGGCAACCAGTGAAGAGATTTCTGCCTCAGCTGAAGAGGTGGGGGCATCTATTCAACAGGTGGCTTCAGGAGCAGAAGAACAGGCAGCTCAATTGAGTGAAACAGAAAGAAATATCAATGACCTTGCTCAGGAGATTGATTCAGTCACTAATCTGGCCACTGATATGGAAGAAAAGGCTGATTCTGTCAGTGAAAATGTTGGTAAAGGTAGTGATTCAGTGGAGAAATCCATCGAGCAAATCAATCAGGTGAAAGAACATGCCAATCAGGTGGCGGAAAAAATAAATAAGCTGGGAGTTCTTTCTGATGAGATAAATGAAATAGTAGATCTTATAAATAGTATCTCTGAACAGACCAATCTTCTGGCTCTAAATGCAGCGATTGAAGCGGCTAGAGCTGGAGAGGCAGGAAGAGGTTTTAGTGTCGTCGCAGAAGAGATTAGAGAACTTGCTGAAAAATCCTCTAATTCCACGGAGGAGATCTCTGAAATTATTAGTAAGATCCAGCTAGAAGTAGAGGATACAGTTCAATCCATGGAAAAGACTGACGAAGTGGTAGATGATAGTGTACAGGGAATTAAAAATACCGAAGATATTTTTGTCGAGATAAAAGAGGCCGTAAATAGTTTGAATATGTCCATTGCTGAAATAGCTGACCGGAGTGAGACTATGGCCGGCAGTAGTGCCGAGGTCAGGAGAACAATTGAAGAAGTTTCTGAAGTAAGTGATGAGTCATCCAGTAATGCAGAAGAGGTAGCCGCATCCACGGAAGAGCAGACCGCTGCCACCGATGAAATTGTAGGAGCTTCCGAAAGACTGGCTGAAATGGCCCAGGAACTTGCCGAGCTGGTAAATAAATTTGATATTTAACTTTAAGTTTAAGTTAATCTAAAGTAAAATAATTTTTTCAGCAACAAAAGCGCTCCTTTCCCGTTGATTATCTTTGGGGAGGAGCGCTTAACTATTTCTATAATTAACTAGGAATTAATTGCTCAAAATTTAATCTGTTATTTATACATATAATCTCTGGTTAAAGGCAAGTTGTTGTTGATTCCTTTAACAAAAAGCAATTGATGAACTGAAGTGCCTAAATAACGGAAGGTGGCCACCACTCCAGCTAAAAAAAGCTCCCACATTCGGGCAAACTTCTCATCAAATTTATCAGTTATTTGAGGTCGGGCTTGCTGAAAATTTTCAAACCAGTTATCAGCTGTTAAAGCGTAGTGACGTCTAATATTTTCAGCATCAATAAGTCTAAAATCAAAATTAGGCAGCTCCCAGATAACCTCCCGCAGGGAGGGAATATATCCCCAGGGGAAGATATATTTTTCCAGCCAGGGATGTGAGGGATCTTCCTTTTGGTGGGTGATTGTATGGAGTAGTGATAATCCTCCTTCTTTAAGCATCTTGTTTACAGCTTCAAAATAAACTGGAATATACTTTCGACCTACATGTTCAAACATTCCAACACTGACAATCTTATCAAAGACCGGTTCTTCCTTGACAAGGTCGCGATAATCCTGGCAGCGTATAGTTACTTTATCCGCTACATTTCTTGCAGCAACTTTTTCCTGGCCCTTCTGGAACTGTTCTTCACTTAGGGTTATTCCCAAAGCCTGCACATCGTATTGTTCTGCCGCCCTTATTGGTAACTCTCCCCAGCCACAGCCAATATCCAGGATCTTTTCACCAGGTTTTAAATTTAATTTTGTCAAAATGTGATCAATTTTTTGTAGTTGGGCTTTTTTAAGATTGTCTTGAGGTGAGG
>SL_8KL_010_SEDDRAFT_10000854_pt1 | contig 26675 bp, 38 predicted proteins | sample SodLakKL_010_SED_4_FD_11160 | JGI IMG/M metagenome (IMG submission 11160) | reverse complement strand
TACCCACGTGTTACTGAGCGGGCCGCCGAGAGCATAAGCTCTCTGACTTGCATGACTTAATCGGACTTCAATAGCAGTACCCTCCAGTGGGATCAACTGGTATTAAGGAACGGTCACAGTTGAAATATTTGCTGGCAGGGTATTTCCCTATCTGTAGGTTTCTATCGGGTTTGAGGCCCTGGGAGGACTTGTTCAAACCGTCATTCAAATGATTGAAATGAGTATGAGCCTTTAAATTTAACAGTATTTTCCCTTCACTGTTCACTGTGTATTTTGCTGGCTCTTTTGGATGTAGCGTATTTTTGATTACTCTGTCACGAAAGGTTTGTTGTGTCTCCGTGTTATTACTTCTTAACGCGGATATTTATAAAACTTTTTGTTTATAAGGTTATTGATTAATTTAGCCATTCAATGATTAGTTATCTTCTCCCTTATACCCTTTTGCCTTTTCGAGTTTCTAGGCTTTTCCACCTTTATTTCAAAAGAACCAGATTGTCCGATTTCAAGTAGAATAATCGAGGTAAAAAACTTATGACCAGCGAAAGTATTAAAAACCCTACCTGTCTTTATGAATGTAGATAGAGAAGGAAGGCATCCATACAATCACTTACAGTTGGAGGTGAATAAATTGAAAATTGAAGTAGGAAACTTCGTGGAAAGAAAGAGCGCAAGAGACGCTGGAAACCTTGTAGACGGCTCCAGAACAAAAGTATCAGTGAGAACAAGCAAATTCATAAGAAAAGCAGCTAAAGAAGCAGCTGAAAAACAAGAATAATAAATAAAAATAGACTACACGGAATAAGAAGGAGCAGGGTGAAACGCCCACAGCAACCTAATCATCTTTCCAGTTTGGAGTAAGAAAAAAAGAAAATAAGAGGGATTTAAATGAAAAATTTAAAAAACTTAGCTGCTTTAACAATGGTATTGTGCCTTCTAAGCGGCACAGCCATAGCCCAACCATTCTTCCAAGTCTCCAACCAGGAGAACAACAACAATGAGGAAGAACCAGGACTAATCCAAGATATTAACAACTTCTTAAGCAGTACAAGCCCAGCTTTCCTGATAATACTAGGAATTATACTAATAGTAGGATCCGGCGTAGCTAAAATAATAGGTTACATACTCATAGTCTACGCAATAATAAGACTACTGTTCACTATTCTTTAGTAAGCCAGAGTGAAACAAGATGACTGAACAACTGACGAAAATACTACTGGATAACGAAAGAAACCTTATAATCTATGCGTTGATCGGACTAGTTTTGATATACCTGAGCTTCAACCTACCACTTCATCCGATCTGGATTTATCCAGCAATACTTGGAATGATCTCAGGTGTACTAGTAACTGCTCACGGAGTGTTAAGATACCTTGAAAGGAGAGAAATGGTTCTTTCTTCAGAAATAAAAATAGATGAAAGACACTGGTAAAGTATCTACTCTTCTTCAGTTACCAATACCGCGTTAACCGTCCCATCCTGCCCTGGTCTGCTAGTTACTCTTGCTTCTCCTTCAGAAGTCTCTATAATAGCTCCCTTGGTAATCACGTTCTCTCTAGCATAATTTCTATTGGAAGGATTTTCCTTGACATCCCGTACTTCAGTTACCTCATATTCTCCTTTTTCAGGATCCAATAAATTAACCTTGTTAGCGGTACTTACTCTAACTTTGACGTTTCCTCCTCTCCCTTTGTCATTCCTTTTACCATCTTTCTCACCAACTTTGGTCTTTGTAGGGGATGAACCTAACTCATATTTTCTCTTCTTTCTTTTTCTCAAAGCTTCTTTTGATCCATGTGCCACGCTCATTGAATTCACCATTAATCGAGTTACTTGGTAGAAATCACATACCTATTATTCTCACCATTCTTTAAAAATGCCTCTGATTCAAAACACTTCCCAACCTTTATTTATCAATAAAACCATTACATAGATAACATTGATTCAATCAAGAAAAACAGTGGATACTGATGATGGAGGAAATACTAGTAAAACCAGTGGAATTCACGGAAAAACCTGAAGAAGACGAGGTAATTGAATTCCTTGATAAACACGAAGAGACGCAGATAGTCAACCAGGAATCAGTCAAATCAAGAAAAAACGTATTGCATGCGGTAAAAGAAACAAGAAGAGCCTATCAACAAAGTAGAGAAATAAGCCACGTCCCGAGCATCGGGTTGATACTGAGACTAGCCGGAACAAGACAGATAAAAGATGCTATAGAAAGAGTAAAAATAAAAAACAAGCATGCAGTGTTCATATGCTTCAACTCCGAACCAGGAGAAACGTGGAAAGAATTTAAAGATGAATTCTCCTTCAAAGAAACCGAACTCCCAAAATCCAATGAAAGAGAAGTAAAGGAACAGATGGAAAAGGCATCAACATTCTGGATAGAATAAAAAATAAAGAAGAAAAGGTGTATGAAAATGGTTAGATTCTACAAGAAAAAGGACGTAGCATCCAGGTACGATGAAAAAAGATTCACGGGCCAGGGAGGAAAAATAATACATGAAAGGGAAAAGAAAATCGTGTTGGATCTATTGAGTGATATAGAAGGGAAAAAAATCCTTGATCTGGGAGCCGGCACCTGCAGGTACTCCATCGCATTTGCTGAACAAGGAGCCAATGTAACAGCTTTGGATATATCTCAAAAGATGCTTGAAAAAGGAAAAAAGAAGGCAAAAGAAGCTGGAGTAGAAGCAAACATAGATTTCGTGAAAGGAGATGCTATTAGCACTGGATACGAAGATGAATCATTCGATATAGTGACCGCAATGAGAGTATTCCATCTAATAGATGATATAAAAGCACTGGCGGAAGAAATGAAGAGATTAACCCGGGACAGGGTGCTATTCGACTTCTTCCACTTTTGGAGCCTTAGAATATTCTACAACAAGTTCCTCCCAATGAACAGCAAGCTCCGAAGAAAGAGAAAAGTAAAAAAACTACTAACGAGAGAAGGATTTTATGATGTGGAGCTAAAAAAGGACTTTTTCATACCTTACGGCTGCTACAGGTTCAGTCCAAAACCCTTACCAAGGTTTTACCAAAAACTGGACTACCTGGCGAGAAGACTATCACCTTCGAGAAGAGCCTCCTCAGTCGTCTACATCACTGGACGAAAATCATAAAAAAGTGGAAAAATGAGATCAGATGAAATAAGGGAAAAAATACTAAGTCCGTTCGTGGCAGATGTGAACCCCAATCACATCACCTTTATATCCCTAGTAACAGGAGTGAGCGCAGGGTTATTATTCGCGTTCAACCAAATACCTTCAGCCGTGATACTCTTAGCTCTAAGTGGATTCCTAGATCTATTAGATGGGGAAATAGCTAAAAAACTAAAAAAAGCATCAAAAAGAGGAGACATAGCTGATCACATAGCGGATAGAATAGTGGACATGTCGATATTTTCAGGACTAGCACTATCACAATTCGTTAAAACAGAGATAGGATTGTTTACCGCTATAGCGGTACTAATGATCTCCTACTTAGGAACCCAATCCCAAGCAGTGCTAGGGGACAGACTATACAAAGGGGTTCTAGGCAGATTACCACGAACTCTATCGGTAATAGCCCTATCGCTGCTAGCATTAATCGACTACAGGTTCCTGTACTACGGGATAACCTTCCTCCTAGGATTCGCAGTGCTAACGATCATAGAAAGACTATGGGAAATCCATAAGAAACTCTAAAAATGAATTAAGGTTAGGGAAAAATTATTAAAGTTGTTCAATCTTCCCACAATTCTTCCGCGTCTCCCTGCATGCAGATTTCCACCGCATTTTCCTTTATAGGTTCCCCCTGGATATTTATGCAAGCATTTTGGCACCTATAACACTTGTTTGAATCCTGTCTACACTCCAAAGCTGCTTCGTAACATTCTCTAATAGTTCTTTCCGGTACTTCCGGCTCCTGTATAATTATAATGGAGTAAACCATTATAAATATGCCGAGAGTTAAAGCAACTGATAGTAAGGTCAGAGTGCTTTTTCTAACTTTCCTCTTTCTCAAGTTCATTGTATCCTTATGATTAATATCCAACCTTTTAAAAATCTATTGTTCGAATAAACACACACCAAGTAATAAATATAGAAGAATAATAAAGAAACACCAGGGAAAGTGTATAGCATGGAAATTGATTTCAAAGAAGCTCTGGAAAGAGTAAAACAAAATCAGGATATAGAAAGCTCAGTGGAAGAAGGATACTTCCTCAATTCAGCCACAGCTATCTTCAAACCACACATTGAAGGGCTGGATAGATGGATAATAACCTTCTACAGTCCAAAAGAAGAAGAAGTGGTTCAAGGCATAATAACAGATGAGGGAGAAGTTACATTCAAAAAATCCGCTAAGGCAATAGACCCGTCCACGGAAGAAATAAACTTAGATAAAATTGAACTAACAGCGGAAGAAGCACTGGAGAAAACAAAGGAGGAAAGAAAAGAACAAAAAGACGAAGAAGGTGGAGTGAACCAGGTAATACTCAGTGTGAAAAAAGACCGTGAAAAGGGAGAGATATGGGAGGTTAACCTCATCACTTTATCTTTCTCTTTATTCCAAACTAGGATAAATGCATCCACTGGAGAAGTAATTTACTTCAACGAAGAAAGTTTGATAAAGGGAGATGAAAACCTCCCCTTTATCCAATGAACTTCAAAAAATCTTGGAATATCCAATAGATCCTAGAGCTCTATATCTCGTCCTGAAGTCTTGGGTTCCTCGAATTTCCTATCTATATCTCTTTGTATTGACCTGCAATCACTTATAATAGTCTCTAAGTGCTGTGCTAATCTGTCTTTTTCCTTGCCTATTTCTTTCCCTTGCTTGAATGGTTTTATTGCTTCTCTGAACATGTGGTAATCTATTGTTGCGTATGGGTAATCATCGAGTCTCTTAGTCACGTCTTTCAGCACTTCTTCAAGGAATTTATTCATCGCTATCTTCACTTCTTTCTTGATCATCTTTCCTTCCGAGAGATTGTTCTTCATCAATCTCACTATAGTTGCGTTTGGAAGCGGAAGTTCTTCAGTTTCGGTTTCCTTCAGTTCTTCTTTCTTTTCCTCTATTTCCTCTGCATCTTCATCAGTCATATTCTCACCATCTTGATAAGGAATTCCTTAAATAAAAAGCTATTCACTGGAACGTAGTAAAAGAGATTTGGATCGGAGCAAATTATTCGTCTTGGGTGAAATCCCGAATTTCAGTTGAATTCGGTGAGTCCTTTTTGTTTCTTCCTCAGTCCTTTTATGGAAGCGGTGTCAAAATCTTCTATCTCAAATTCAAGAACACTGTATTCCAGGTCTTCTTTTTCTAAATGATTTTTAGCTTTATCCGAGATGCCTGGAGCGCATAGTATGCCTCTTGTTTCCGCGTTCTTTGTTTTTTCCACTTGATCGGTGTACCTTTTTAATTGAGTTACTGCTTTCAATCCCGCTTTCTTTCTCTTTACCTCTATCACTACGTAGTTCCCTTCTTTGTCCTTGGCAAATATATCTATATCTCCTTGTGGCAGTGGACATTCTTTGTTCTTTGATTTTAATCCTTTTTCTATGACTGATAGGTCGTCCATCAACATGTCGGCCAATTCTCTTTCCGTTCCGTATACATCTATCTGCTCGTCATCTTTTAATTCCAGGTTCTGCACCCAGTGCACTTCCGGCATTGTCACTTTTATTAATTCTCTTGGTTCTCTTCTACGAGCTTTGAGAACGAGTTTTTCTCCCTCTTTGTTTTCTACTTTTACTGAGATTCTTGTTCCTGGTGGTTGGTAATTCACGGGTTTGAAGCCCGTGTTTTGATGGACTAAGAATGTTCCATCTCTTTTTATCAGGATCAATCTTTCTCCTTCACCTATTTTTGAACCTGCTCTTCCTTTGTATTTTATAGCACATGGTCCCGCGATTAACACTAGGTTCTTTCTCAGTCCTCTTTGTATCTCTATCTGTGCTTCTCTAAGATCCATTTTGAACTCTTTTTTCTCGAATTGGGATCAATGGATGTAGCTCATTTCCTCGCTTTCCTGTTGGTAGAATTTATCCGCTTCTTCAGTGGATATCAGAATTCCAATCACTAGTCCGGCTTCGAAAGCCATTCTACCGAGTTCCAGTGAAGTAAAAAGATCTTTAGCTACTTCTTGGTAGTCTTCTGGCAAGTTATCTATTACGTCTCCTTCGTATTTCATGCGTTCTCTCCCCATTGCTTTTTGGACTATGTCTACTTCGTGTGGTTGTATGGCTTTGTCCCCTACCTCGAAACCTTTTTTCATGTGTATGCCTACGAATCTTCTTACATCTTTTTCTATATTTTCGTGGTAGTGTCCATCTTTTTTCAGTTCTTCCATCAGTGCTTTGGTCTGTGATAATAGTTGATTGAACACCTGCATGACTTTTTCTTGGTTTTGCGGCTTCACGCATTGTTTCAGGGTTTTCTTTATTATCTCTTTTGTCTGTTCGTCCACCAGTTCGGGTAGCTCCACTATGAACTCCGTATTTTTTCCTTTTATCTTATACTCTGGCACTTGGATCACCTTTATTTTTTATCAGTTCGAGACGTTTATAGTGAAGGATCCTTTATATAAATATTTTATCAGGTATTTTATCGAAATTGAAATTGATTTTAGTATAGGGATCATAGCCCCAGCTTATCGTTTATTTCGTTTAAAGCGTTTAAAGAGATCTCTATAAATCTCTCTTTATCAAGTCCGAGTTCTTCGCAGTACATTATTTTTTCTCTGTCCACGTTCTTGGCGAATGAGGAATCATTGAATTTCTTCAGCACTGATTCCTTTTTGACTTCTTCCAGCTTGCTGTTGGGCATTACCAGAGCAGTGGCTATTATCAATCCCGATATTCCATCCGCTGCTATGAGAGCGTTATCCAGATCCGAATTGGGTTCTATATCTGTGTGTTCGTAGTTATGTGCTTTTATGGCTTTCAAGCCCTCTTCCGAAACTTTTTCTTCGAGCATTTGAGCTGATTTCAACCCGTGTTCCTCGTGGTTGTCTTTAGTTTCCTCGTAGTCCACGTCGTGGAGCAATCCTATCTCGTACCATTTCTCAGGATCTTTATCTATCTCTTGAGCTATTTTTTCCATTATTTTGGCTACTGCATACATGTGTTTTCTTAGGTTCTCAGTATCTACTTCTTCTTTAACCATTTCAAGCGCTTCTTCATGAGAAATGCTTTGACTCATCTCTATCACAATTAATTTATTTGGTGCAGGATAATATAAACCCTGGCGTTTATAAATAAAGTCAACTTAATTAATAAGGAGGGATGGATAAAAATGGCTTACGATTTTGATTTCGATTTGACAAAGGTATCCAGATCATTTTTCCAGAAACTAGCCGGTTTTCTAGATGAGAGAGACATCCACAGGAAAGTGGGTGATCTGGCTGAAGATGTTTCCAAGAAGTTCAAGCTAGAGGAAGTGACAGGAATCCCTCTATCCAATACAACTAAAGTGGTGAACGACTTGGTAGATATTCACGTGAGGAACCTTTCTCAGAAAGAAGAATTTAAAGAAACGGAGAAAAGAGCTCTGTTCTTACCTCACTGTGCCAGGAAACACATGGATGACAATTGTCAAGCTGACTTTAACAAGGAACTTTCAAGCTACAGCTGCAACGAATGCTCACCAAGTTGCCTTGTGAATAGAGCTTCTCAGATCGCGGAAAAGGAAGGATACGATGTTTATATACTACCAGGAGGATCTTGCATACCAAGGATAGTAAATAAGAAAAACTACGAGGCTATAGTCGGAGTAGCGTGTCCAAACGAGATTAAAATGGGTGAAGATTATTTAGATGAGTCGGGCATACCTCACCAAGCAGTACCGTTACTCAAAAATGGTTGTTCAGAGACTAAATTTAATCTAGATACTTTTAAAGAAGTTATTGGATCGTCAGATTTAGACAAAGAGGAAGATACACTTTATTCTCCTAGTTCCACAGCGGCAGAATCTTAAAATCTGAAAAAGATCTTTATAACTTGTTCCGGAGGCATTCAAATATGAAAGAAGGAGTAATGATTCGTGTGAAGGTTGAAACCGGGGCACCGGAGAACCGCATAAAGAAAAGGAAACAAAATCATTTGGAAGTGGAACTGGAGCCCGAATCCATGGAAGAAGCGAACCTAAAGCTACTGAATCTATTTTCAGATCTACTAAGCGTAAATAAAAACAAAATCAGAATCCGGGACGGGGTGAATTCAGAAACCAAGGAGCTCTACTTGAACATGGAAGCGGCAAAAGTAGAAAGCAAGATCGATGAATTGTAGTGGTTCTTAGAAGATATTTTGGACACCTTATCACAAATAAATTCGTCCCTGGTACATTCGAGTAAAAAATAAAAAAACAGAAAGAGGGTTTGCGGTTTTTATCGACGCAACCGATTTTTAAATGGTTTAAAGTTGTCTGGATGATAGTCGGATGTCTTCTGCGGTTATTGTTTTTCTGCCTGCGTGTCTTGCTAGTCTTAGTGCTTGTGTGGATACTTCTGTACCGACATCTTCTAGTATTTCTGCAAGTTCTCTTGCAGCTTCTCCAGATACTCTGTCCGCTCCTGCTTTTCTGATTACTCTGTCAACAGGTGCAATTGGTAATTCTCTTGCCATTTTAATCCACCTCCTAGAAAGGTAAAGGGTATTATACTTTATAAACCTTTTGTTTTTTCAGCCCTTTAGAATGGGTTTAGCGGGTTTTGAGGGCACTTACCCCGTAGCTACTGGTTTTTTAGAGAGATTTTTATTTTCTATCACCATATAGATAAGTAGTTATTAAACAATTATTACAATATCTACTAGGGTGGTTTTAGGTGGTTATTGAGGTTCGATGTGATTTTTGAGAAGGCATTGGATTAGTTAAGGGTTTTTTTGAATTCAATTGGTTCTAACTTTGTATTTAATGATTTATTTACTTTTGTTTACTTTTTATTTAGTATATCTTCATCTTGCCTTTAGATAAGTCATTGCAGAACCTTTTGATGTTTTCTAGTTGTTTGTTGAGTTCTTCTTCCACTGGTTCTTGGATTTCTTCTATTTTAGTGTTTTCTTCAGTTCTGACTTGGGCTGAAGCTATTAATGGTTGGTCTATTGGTTTTCCTATTTGGCTCAATAACCATACGTAGACTTCTTCAACTCCGTTCACATTTTGATATGTGTCTGTAGCTATTTTGTTCGTTAATACATTGTATATTTTTCCAACGTGTGAGTAGGCGTTTTTTCCCGCTGCCGCTTCGCTCACGTGTGGCCTGTTCAATGGTATCAGGCCGTTGATTAGGTTTCCTCGTCCCACTTCTCCTGAGTCGCCTGATTCAGCTGAGGTTCCAGTTACCGTTAGGTATATTCCTTTTTTACCTCTTTCCCTCTCATCCAGTGTATTCAGGTGGATCTCAATTTCCTCTTCGGTTATCTCATCTTTTATGCGTTGCTTTATTGTTTCAAGCGCTCTTTCTTTTTTTCTGAAGTAGTCAGGAGTGCTTTTTATGTATTTATCCACGAAAGCCATTGCTATAGTGATTTTTTTGGTGTTTTTAGTCCTTACCCCCATTACTTTCACGTCTTCTCCGGTGTATGGGTGTTTTTCTTTATATTCTTTTGAATTCAGTATTTGTTCGGTTTTTTTAACTGTTTCTTCGAGCGGTGTGAGTGGTGCGTATCCAACTGCTGCTGATGTGTCATTTGCCGGTGGTACTTTTCCTTCTCTGCTGAATATGTCGGAGAGGTTTTCTGCTGCTGGTTTTATTTCGGAGCTGTAGGCAACGTCTCCTGGTTTGAGGTTTTTCAGATTGTTTTTGAACCATTCCTTCGCGGTCTCTATGGCTATTTTGTCAACGTTTATTTGTTCTCCTTGGTACTCGTAGGTGGCTCGGTCCCCGAATATGAGTTTTGGTTTTTTGTTTATTTCTCCTCCGTTGAATCCTGGTGTTGTGCTTCCCGCGGCTATCATTCCTTTGTCCACGTTGTGGTGTAGCGTCTTATTGAATTTGTTTCTGTATTCCTTTGTCAGTGCCAGTGAGATCTGTTCCATTATTGAGTCGCATATGGTGTCCGGGTGTCCTAATCCTTTTCTTTCCACTACTTCTGTTTTTCTTTCTTGTATTGGTTTGCTCGTTTTTTCTTCAACTTCGATGTTTCTCATCTTTATCGTTCTCCCTTTCGTTTTTTATTCGGGTTTTCCGGTTTGGATTTTTATTAGGGGGTTGGTTCTTTTGAAAGTTTTGTTGTTTTTAGGACAACAGACAGGTTTGTTGGGCTTTACTTGGGTTGGGTTTCTATCTCTTTGATTCTGTATTTACCTCTGTTCAGTGTTTCCATTTTTTTCTCCGCTTTTTTTATCACTATTTTTTCTCTGAATAGGGGTGCATTCAGTACAGTGGTCTCGTATTCTCCTCCTTCTCCGGTCATGTGTACTCCGTATTTCTCTTGTTTTTCCTCCAGTTCTTTCAGAGTTTTTTGATCGATTTTTTTCCCCAGCCATGATTCGTCCAGTCCACCTGCGGCTATTTGGGTTATAATTAGTTCGTAGCCCTCTTCGATTTGTTGTTTTAACAGTTCTTTAGGGTCTTTTTTCCACAAGGGGTGGAAGGTTTTTAATTCCAGGTCCCGGCCCATTTTTTCGAGTCTCTTTTTCTGGTACTGTGATTCTATTGCCCCGGATACGAATCCTTGTATCTTCTCTTTTTGTTTGAGTGTTTTCAGGGTTTGTTTGAGTGGTTTTAGTTCTTTTTCTTTTTCTCCCTTGGTCTTTACTATTTGGTTTGGTATGTTCATTAGCTTTGACTGTGTTTCAGGGATACCCGGATCCGGATCGTGGTACATCCAGGACTCCGGGTTATCCGGTTTAATGGTGATTGTTCTTTCTATTTCCCATGCTCTTGATTCGGCCACGTGTATGGCTTTTAGGGAGTCTTTTCCACCTGATAGTAGTGCTGCTACTTTCATATGATCAGTTTTTTAGTTTTAGAACGATTAAATTTATTTCTTTGTTCCGGTCATCCGAATATGAATCTCAGTGGGTGTATGATCGCTAATAAGAGTATGATTATGGCTATTCCCAGAGCAATGTTCATCAAGGTGCGTGTGTCCAGTCGAGCTATCCTATCTGTTATTGGTGTTTCTTTTTCCACTTCTATGTGGGCTTGGAGAGTGGTGGTGTTGGCTACGTGTCCTGATTTCTGTGCATCTATCTCGATTTCGTATGTTCCTGTGGTATCTGGGTAGTAGCTTGATTGGTATATGCCTTTATCCGGGTCCTGTCTCATCATGGTCCGTGATGTTTTTTGTTCGGGTGAGGTTATGATTGCTTCGACAAGGGCATTGTTCGCGATCAATTCGTTTTGATCCGTTACATTCGCTTCTATTTTTATTGAGTTTCCTTCTTTCACTTCGAGCTCTTGACTTGGTGTTGGTTTTGTTGGAGTTACTTGAAGATGGTTTTCTGTTACTCGGAAGGTAGTGGTGTGTATTGCTGTTTCTTCATCGAGCGTTGCTTTGACTGTGAGGGTGTGTCTTCCCTTGTCTAAAACACCGAGGTTGGCATGCCATTCTCCCATTCTATCAGATTCGTGCATTTTTCCTTCTTTATCCCCCAGTACATAGGTGACGTTGGGTTCTCTTGTATACTCTTCTCGTTTAATGGTCGTTGCTATCGCTCTTATTTCGCTCTTTGCGGCGTAGTTTGTAGGTGTGGGTGATATTATGTTTGTTTTTAGTTGGTGTTCTTCCGGTATATCTTCTGGTCTTCCTACATTTAGTAGAATAGAGTGTTTTAATTCCTCCCAATGTGCTTCTAAAGTGTATTCTCCCGGTTCTGTGAACTTGTGGCTGGTTACGTAGAGTCTGTCTCTTTGTTCTATTGTGTTGTTCACTACGACTTCGTCGTATCTTTCTATTTTGTAGTTGATCTCTTGTCCACCTATAGGGCGTCCGTCCTCTCCAACAAGGTTCACCATGATGTACCTAGTTTCGTTTATTTCTAGCCTGGAGCCAGGATCAGGGTGGATTATCCTTAGCTTTCTGATCCTTTCAACTTCATCGGCTTCTGTTTCGTTAAGTATTCTTATATTTCTTTGTTTTTGAAGCTCCCAGTGACTGTCTTCATCCTTGAATGTAATTGTAAGAGTTTTTTCCCCTGTTTCAGTGGGTGTTATCTGTCCTGTATAGGTTCCAAGCTCCTTTCTCTGTAGCTGGGTTTCCTTTCCGTTTATTTCTGCAGTGAATTTTCCTTCCATAAACTTGTTTCGTTTTATTGCTCCTGCCTCTATGGTTATAGAGGAGTTCACGGGTTTCTGCGCGTTTTCTTCCGGTGAGTATATTTTTACCTGTGGTTCCACGCCTTTTATCGTGACCCGAGTTGTCTCGGTCCTGTTGGTAGCTGAGTATTCTTCGGTTTCAGGGAATTTGCCCCTGAATTCAACCTCGTGTTCTCCTTTTCCCATGTAAATCTGTTTTGTGAATCTGCAGTAGGTCTTGTCCGCGGGTTCTTCAAGGTTATACGTTTGGTCCTGAAACTCTGCTTCTACTTCCACTTCTCTGCAAGCTGAGACTCCGTCTTCATATCTTGCGGCGTGCGCTTCCAGGTAACCGTATCCTTGCCCTACATCCTGTGCTTCCGTTGTGAATATGATTCCTTGTTCCGGTTTCTCCACTTCCACTGTCCTTTGGATACTGTCTTTTTCTCCTTCATTGTCGGTTACAATTAGTTCCACGTAGTGTTCTCCAAGCTCGTGGAATGTATGGGTAGCTGTTGCTGTATCAGCGTCCGGAGATTCTTGAGTTTTGAAGTACCATTCGTATTCTTCTATAGTTCTTTCTCGTTCGGCTGTGGATGGAGTAGCGTTGAATTCTACTGTGAGGGGAGCTGGACCCGTTCGTGGTTCCATGGTGAAGAAAGCGGTGGGTGATGCTGCGACTGTTTCTCCGGATAGTAGTAAAAATGCCATGGCTGCAAAGAAAAGCAAGGTTAAACGCTTGGTTTCTCGGTTCATGATTTATTTATTAGTGCTGTTAGATATAAATTCTTTGGGCTTGATTTTTGATTCGACTTTACCTGGATCTATTTCAACTAGAAAGTTTTTTATAAACCCTCTGTGTTAAAGTAAACACACGAGAGGCAGGGGTAGGTACGAGTTACAGATGAATAAAATAAATCAATTAATATTGATGTTCTTTGCTTTGATGATAGTGGTAGGTATAGGTGTATCAGCGACCCAGATAGAGGACTGGCACGACTTAAACGATATTAGAGATGATCTTACTGGTAATTATACTTTAGTTAATGATCTAGACAGTGGTTCTGCAGGATACGAGACTTATAACAATGGTAGTGGTTGGGATCCGATTGGAGAAGATGGTGACGGGTTTAAAGGCACTTTTGACGGTAATCAACATATTATAAGCGACTTATACATCAACAGACCGGACGAAGACAATGTAGGCTTATTCGGACTTACTGATCAAGCTGGAGTTAGAATTAGGAATGTAGGGGTTGAAAATGTTAATATAACCGGAAGGAACTATGTGGGTACGCTTCTAGGACAAAACCACCATGGGCAAAGGGTAAGAACCACTTACGCAACCGGTAGAATTACCGGCCAGAACTACGTTGGAGGACTAATAGGATCGAGTAATCCAGGCGCTCAGTTGGAGAACTCCTATGCAAGGGTAGATGTAACGGGAAATAACTCTGTAGGAGGATTGGAAGGTGAGAAGAATCAAGGTAGTAAAACGGATAAATCCTACTCAACCGGATCCATAGACGGTGAAGATGAAGTAGGCGGATTAGTAGGGACAAAAAGCGGTGGTAGCGATGTAACTAACTCCTTCTGGGACACGAATACCTCTGGCCAGGACAGTTCTGCTGGAGGCACAGGTAAAAACACGGAGGAGATGAAGAATGTTTCTACTTTCACAAACCTAGATACTGATGGTTTGGGAGATCCCTGGGACTTTGTTGGTGACCCATACGATGACACGGGAAACGAAGATATATGGGATATAGATGAGGAGGAAGTAATTAACGATGGCTACCCCTACCTTCGCTGGGAGGAAGAGGAAATTGAACATCCTCCAATAGCTGATTTTATTCACGATCCCGAGACTCCAAAGGCCCACGAGTTGGTTGAGTTCACTGATGAATCGGACGAAGGAGATGTGGAGATATTGGAATGGGAATGGGACTTCGGAGACGGACAAACGAGCACGGAACAAGATCCAAGGCATATATACACGAGTGAAGGAGATTACACTGTGGAATTAACCGTTACGGATGCTAACGATCTTTCAGATACTATAACTAGAGAGATAACAGTAGGAGAAACTGAGGAAGAACCACCAAATGCAAACTTTGAATATAGTCCCGAACAACCCGGTATAAATGAAGAAATACAGTTCACGGATCAATCTGAACAGGGAGACGAGGATATAGTGGGATGGGAATGGAGATTTAATGACGGAACTACTTCTACTGAACAAAACCCTACTCATATTTACAGTGAAACAGACACTTATACTGTGGAACTCACAGTAACTGACGAAAATAATCTTTCAAGCATCCACAATCGAGATATAACAGTTCAGGACGAAGATGATGAGGATGAAGAGCCGGAAGTGATAGAGGGAACTCCAGTGGAAGCATTGACCCTTCCACTCGCGCTAGTTATATTCGTGCTAGCGGTACTGTTCTACCTGTATAAACTAAAAATCAAATAATAAAAAACAATAAAGAATTAAGAAAATTAAAGATTTTGTTAAAGTTCAAATAATTTGTATAATCCTATGATTTTAACCGTATAGTTTTTCTCCTATCAAAGCCTCTGGGTCTTTTTCAGTACTTATTACTGCGTATTTCTCTTCTCCCTTTTCTTTAAAGCTGATTAGATTTCCTATGAATCTGTTTGATTCATCGTATATCTGTCTTCCCTTTCTTAGTTCCTTATCGGTCTTTAGAATTAGTTTTCCGTTTTCGGTTGACACGACTTTACCGAGTTTTTTCATTTTCTCCACCTATCTTTATTTTGTTCCTGGTGATGTTTATTTTATGTGTATTTCTATCGTATCTTCGTCCTCCAGTACATGGTCTTTTTTTACTCTCTGCCCATTGTACTTGTCGGTGCTGGATCCCCATACCTTCACGTACTCCAGCTTTTCCGAGAAGTCCCTGTGTATTTCTTCTCCAGCTTCTTGCACGGTCGATCCTTTTTTAAGGACCAATGGGTTTTCTTTATCCGGTTCTTCTCCTGGTTTCTTGGTGTATATTTTGATCAGATTGAATTGATTGAACACTTTTCTTTTTTCAGGAATCTCGTGTTTCTTTAGCTTCATTATTGGCTTGTTGTGGGCATCTATTTTTTCGAGTTCTTTTTTTATGGTTCTTTCTTCTTTTTTTGGTTTTTCTCCGAGTTTGATTATTAATCCATCCGTGTTCTTTATGATGGACATTACTTCTCCTTGTTTTTCCACTGCGTTTTCAGTGATCGGTGGCAGGTCAACCAGCTGTATTTTTGCTCCTTTATGGTTCAGCATCCCTACTTCGGGTTCTTGAGTGGTGTAGGAGTACTTCGCGATCTCGGGTTCCGCGTTTGTCAGTTTTTTCAGTAGTGTTGATTTTCCGGTGTTTGGATACCCTGCTATACATACTTGGTAGCCCTGTTTCTCTACCCCTAGACTGTGCCCTCCTTTAGCTACTTCCTTCCTTTTTTCTTTCTTTTCTCTCAGCCTTTTTGATCTTTTTCTAAGATTTTTTAATACGTTTTCCGCTCCCTTGTGTTTTGGGCACTTGGAGATCATTTCTTGGGTGTATTTGATCTTCTCTTGAAGGTTTCTGGCATTTTCGTATTTTTCCTTTGCTTTTTTGTACTCGGGTGGAAAGTTAACTGGCATGTTGACCCTCTCCTTGAATTATCCTGGTTATTTCATTGGGTGTTATTTTGTTGTTACTTGTTTTTCTTATTGGGTTGCTTTTTAGGCACTACATCCATCAACCCGGAATCCTATTTAGAATTTGAGATAAGAGTCCCTAGGGCTTAGGTAAAAAGAGAGAAAAAGCACCAAAAAATAAAAAAGGTTTATTAGTGTTTTGAATTGGTCCTCGTAGCTCTATTTTTACATATTCTGTGTTACTAGGTCAACTAGCACCCATAGAGCTCCTATTACTACTAATATCAGACCAATCGCTTGGAATAAGTACAGACCGTAGTTTCCAACTTCTGTCATTCCTGCTTCTGTCCACACTGTGTTCTCTAGAGCTGCGAACACTCCTCCTAGGATGAAGGATACTGCTCCTGCTCCTATCCATGTAAATGCCTTTTCAGATTTCTCTCTTATGTTTGCATATTCAACGAACACTAGTGCTAATAGCAGGGTAACTCCCGTCATGAGGCCTGCTCCAAGTCCTTGGATTATTGCCATTTAATCACCTCAATAATTAAGAAAGAAGAACCCTTTATAAGCGTTATCATCGTTGATCATCGAACCCCGAATCAAGTGTTTTTAAAGAAACTACAAAAATACCGAAAAGCATAAAAGACCAATAAATACCTTTTTTATGACTTTCGAAACCTTTAAATAGTAGTATCTATTAAGCAATAAATAACTAGTTTTACGCCTAACAAGGTGAACTAATGCCCGAAACAGAGATGGACTGCCCGAACTGCGGTTCCGGTGACTTCACCCGGAATCCAAAAAGAGCCGAAGTTATGTGTGAAAGCTGCGGATACCTAGTGGAAGAATCGAGAATTGACCCAGGTCCAGAATGGAGAGCATTTGACTCAGAAGAATTTGAGAAAAAAGCAAGAGCTGGAGGTCCACTGGTATTCACCAAGCCGGATAAAGGATTGACCACTCAGATAGATCAATTCGATGTGGACGGAAAGGGAAACAGAATATCTCAAGAAACCATTAATCAGATGAATAGGCTAAGAGGATGGCACCAAAGAGCCTCAATATCAAGCTCTCTGGAGAGAAATCTGAAAACAGCGTTCAGAGAACTCAGAAGAATCACATCCACATTGAAACTACCCAATTCAGTGGCTCAAGAAACTGCAAAACTCTATAGAAAAGCCGTTAAAAAAGGACTTACGAGGGGTAGACTGATAGAAGAAGTGTTAATCTCCACGTTATATATAGTTTGCAGGAAAAGAAAGATACCTAGGACACTGAAAGAACTATCCGAAGTTAGCGGAGTGGAGGAAAAAGACATAGGGAAAACTTACAGATTCCTAAAAGACGAAATGGATATAGAGGTGCCTCTAGCGGACCCAGTTTGTTATATCCCAAGGTTCGCGAGCAAAGTAAACCTAAGCGGAGAGGTACAAGAAGAAGCAAAAAAGATACTTGAAAAAGTCATTGACCAGGGTTTGCTTTCTGGAAAAGGACCAACAGGGGTAGCAGCCGCGGCACTGTACATAGCAGCAGCTAAGAACGAGGAGAGAAAAACACAGAAAGAGATTGCGGATGCGGCAGGAATAACAGAAGTAACCATAAGAAACCGGTACCAGGAACTAAGGGAGAAGATGGAACTAAAAATCGATTAAATATCCGGAACCCGGTTAGATAACATTTCTGCGAACATTTAAATAATATATTCACCACAATAAATCTAGATACTATGAAAACATATCTCAGTGTCTGGTTTCATTCGGATGGGAAAAGACCTTCAGAAGTGAATGAAAAACTAAAAGAATTCGGATTCGAACCCACTAAAGGAAGCTACGATTACGTGTATAAATGGAAAAATGAAACAACAATAGAAGAAGTCATGGATATAGGTAATAAGATACAAGAAAAACTAGATGGAGGAAAAGTGCTTTTTGAACTAGAAACCATAAGGTGAGGACATGAAAACGTATCTAAAAGTCATATTCAACAGTGAAGGCGAAAAAACAACTTCTGTAACTGACAGATTAATGTCAATGGGTTTCGAGCCCCTAGAAGGAAGGAATGATTATGTTTATCACTGGAACAATAGTAGAGGAGCAATAAAAGATGCTGTGAAGATGGCTGATAGAATACATTCTACTTTAGGTGGTTGTGGCGTTTATTTCAGCCTTGAAACAGTGGAAGAGTGAGAATTCAAATACGACTGATTCTAAACAATATCTAGATTCTTCATAGATACTTATCCGCATCTATGTCTTTTGCTTCCCATGGCTCCATATTCTCTCTCTTTTTCTTCAAATTCTCCAGTTTACTGATAAGCTCTACCTTCCTCTGGTGAGAGGTGGTGTTCTCAAGTTCCTCTTCTAGATTTTCAAGTAATTTATCTATGTGCATATGTGTCACCGTTTTTCGTGTTATCGTCATTGATATGAAATGAACCAGGGTTTTTATTCTTTTCCTAAATTTCGGTGTAGTTTTTACCTTGTTTATTTAAATTAGAGGTTCTTTATTAGAGTTGAGTTTTAATCCGGAGGACTATACAGATGTTTGAATGCACTGGCCAAGATTGTGGAGAAACTTTTTCTGAGGAACAGATAAAGTACAAGTGTGACTCATGTGGATCTCCTTTGAGAGTCAATAGGGAAATTGAAGAACCTAAGTATCAGGGCCAAGGCATAGAGAAATATAAGGAAGCCCTAGCCATTGAATCTGACTTCGTTACTCTCCAGGAAGGAGACACTCCGCTCTGTGAAGCGAGTGGATTGGCGGATAAATATGATCTAGAAGATCTGTTCTTGAAGTACGAGGGAACCAATCCCACTGGGTCATTCAAAGATAGAGGAAGCTCTGTAGCTATCACTAGGGCTCTTGAATACGGTTATAGATCAGTTACTCTAGCATCCACTGGTAACATGGCTGCTAGTGTAGCTGCTTATTCTGCAAAGGCCAGAGTAACGTCCAAGATATTCGTACCGGAAGCTACCCCTGTGGGAAAAACATCTCAAGTCCGGGCTTACGGAGGGGAACTGATAAGAGTTGAAGGAGATTTTCAAGAATGTTTGGATAGGGCTCTTAAGGAAGCTAGAGTGGGTTCTTATCTTGCTGAAACTGGTTTGAATCCTTATTATTTGGAAGGAGAGAAAACAATCGGATACGAACTTATAAAACAGGTAAAAGATTACTATAAGGGAAAAGAGATTCCAGATACTATTATAACTCCAATGGGTACCGGAGGTCTTCTCAGTTCTATCTACTGGTCTCTGCAAGAACAGAAGGAGCTTGGTTTGATAGATAAAATACCAAAGTTGATAGGTGCCCAGGCAAAGGCATGTTCACCGATAGTTGATGCGTTTAACGAAGGACATAGGAGGCCAAAGCCACCCACAACTAGGGGGGACACTGTTGCGGATTCCATTCACGTGAAGGTTCCTATAAATGGTGGTACGGCTATAGAGGCAATGGAAGAAACAAACGGATTTGCAGTTCAGATTGATGATGAACATATAATTAAATCCATCTTTGAAATGGGTAGAGAAGGAGTTTTTGCAGAACCTGCTTCGGCTCTTCCCTTAGCAGCTTTGAAAAAAATCCTTGATCCTGAAGAGGATGATCTTGATCTGGATAAAGATGACTCGATAGCTCTCATTGTCACGGGTAATGGATTGAAGGAATCCGAACTGATGACGGAGAAGGGGATCGAGAGGTAATTTAGATTTAAACCGCTTTAGAAAAACTTGTTTTATTCGAATATCTCATCGAATTTCTTCTCTATGTTTTTCTTGGTGATGCTGGATAAAGTAAACAGTATGAATCCGCCTACCATTAGTAGGATGAACACTATTCTCAGCATCTCTACCGAGGTTAGTCCTAGTATGAATTCTTCAGGTACTTCGGTAGCTACTAGGTCTTGGAATAGGTTGACTACAAGGTATAGGAATAGAGAGACGATGGTTAGGAGTAGGTAGGTTATTTCGTTGCTTATTTCTTTCATGTATTCAACTAGAAGGTACTCGTATTTCTCTATTTCTTTGGCTGTTCCTCGCTCTATCCTTTCTTTTTGAGGGTCTTCATTTCTTGGTTTCTCGGTTTCTTCAGCCATATCTCTCATTACGGATTGGAGTTTTTTAAACTAAGGGGGTACTGTTGCTGATGTGCTGTTCCGCGTTTAGGTTCTTTTAGTCTTCGAACAGTGATCCAAGTCCTTCTGCTGCTTCTTCTTCCGATACTTCTTCTTCCTCTTCTTCGTCCTCTTCTTCCTCTTCTTGTTCACCTTCTTCTTCGGTTTCTGTTTTTTGCGCTGGTGCTGCTGGTGCAGCTGCTTGTTTTTTTACTGCTTCTTCTATGTCCACGTCTTCTAGTGCTGTTGTCAGTGCTTTTATCCTTGCTTCATCTGCTTCTGCTCCTGCGGCTTCTATCACATCGGTTAGCGTGTCTTCGTTTATTTCTTTTCCTGCGGAGTTCAGTAAGAGTGCAGCGTATACGTATTCCATTTTGTTTACCTCCTGTTAGTGTTCTATCTTGATTATTTTTATAGGTTTTGAGTGTGATATTTTCATTCGGATTCTTTTTCTTTGATTTTTTGATTCAGTGATTGTGCTTTTGCGTGTTCTAGGCTGATTACTTGTTCTATTGTTTCTTTTGCGTAGATATTTGCTTCTATTGATAGGTTCTTTGCATTCTGATGTGCTTTCTGAATCATTATTTCTGTTGATTCTTCTGTGTGGTAGCTGGCTTCTACTGCTAGATTTATTGCGCTTCGATGGCAGTTTGTGAACTCTTGTTTTGTCTGTTCTACATCGATTTCAAGTTGATCGGGTGTGAATATTGTGCTATTTTCCAGTATTGCGAGTGGCTCTATGCCTATTTCAAGCGGTTTGAGATCCAGGGTGTTTAAGGCGGATGCTATTTCCATTGTTATTTCATCGCCCGGTTCCAGGATAGTGGTTTCTTTGTTTATATGTATGTCTCCTTCTTTTATTTGTGCTGGTAGACCTGCTTGTTGTAGGTTTGCTAGTATTGGCCCTGGTTGTAGTCCTGTTGGACCTTCGGGTATTTTTACTTCTTTGTCCACTTTTTTACCTGGTTTGGCTTTTGCTTTTGATTTTTTATCCTGTAGTGATTTGTAAAGTTTGAATGGGTTTTTTTCAGTGGATATTATCCCGCATGGTCCTTCCAGGTATTCTTCGAGTTTTTCCACACCTTCTCTATTTGATTGTTCCAGGCCTCTCTTGATGAGTGTTTTTCTAGCAACTTTTATGTCCGCTTCTCCTCTTAGTTGTTTTTTTATTTCTTGTAGTTGTTTTGACGGTAATCCTTCTAGAGTTATGACTCCTACTACCGGCTGCTCCGCCATATCTTTTATTTTTTGTACTGTTTGTTTTTTCCATTCTGGAACGGTCATTTTTGATCACTTTTTGGTGTTATTCTACCTGTATTGATGGTCCCATGGTAGTCTTAACGTAGGCTTCGTCTATGTTTTGGTGTCTTTTTGGTAGTGAGTTTACTATTTCGGTGTATACTCTTTCAACGTTTTCTTCAAGCTCCTTTATCTCCATTTCTTCGGTTCCTATTGGGGCTTGTAGTGTTGGTTGGAACTCTCCTTTTGATTTGATCTTGATTTGGTCTCTAAGTTTCTTTATCTGGTCGGTTGGATCCGAACCTGGTGGTACTGGCGTTGGCATCTTGTTTCTGGGCCCTAGTACCTGTCCCAGGTGCTTTCCTACATCCGCCATCATGTTGGCTTCCGCTAAGAAGTGATCGTATTCTTTTGCTAGTTTTTTTGCTTTTCTTGAGTCTTTTCCAAGTTTTTTCAGATTGTCCTTGCTAAGTACTTTTTCCGCTTCTTTTTTTGCTTTTGTAGCGGTTTCTCCTTTTGCTATGACGCATATTTTGGTGGGTTTGCCCCTTCCGTTGGGCAGGGTTACTGTTTTGTCCACTCTATCGTCCGGGTTGGAGAAGTCGACTTCTCGGAAATTTAGTATTAGTTCTACTGTTTCTGTGAAGTTTCTTTCCGGTGCTTCTTCCAGTGCTTTTTCGAGTGCTTCTTCAAATTTTAGATCCATGTTGTTTCCCTCCTAAGCTCCTTGGCTTAGTTAAGCGGGCTTTTATCTTTATTATGTGTCTTGTTTTTATTGGTTTTGGTTCTTGTTAATTGGTTCTTTAGAGGTCCACTGCTTCTCCTGGTGCGTGGTGTTCTTCTTCCTCTTCTTCTTTCTCGCCTTCCTCTTCTTCGGGCTCTTCACCTTCTTCCAGTTCTTCTTCCTCTTCGGTTTCTTCCTCTTCTTCTTCGGCTTTTATCTCTTCCATTTTTTCTTCTAGCTCTTGTTTTCTCTCTTCGATCTCTTCTTGACTCACTTCTTCTAGTTCCTCTTTGCCCTTTATTTTGGCGTTGTGTTCTCCTTGTTCTACTTCTTCCAGCACTTGCTGCGGTTCTTTTCCATCTATGAGTATTCCCATTGATTGTGATGCTCCTATTATTTCTTTCACTAGGTTTTTATCTGTTTTTGCCAGGCTGTTTTCTTTGGTAGATCTTGCTATTTTGATTATCTGATCTATTTTCAGATCCCCGACTTTGTATTTGTCCGGTTCTCCTGATAGTTTATCTATGTTTAGTTCTTTTTTGATCAGTGCCGATACAGGTGGTGATCCCACTTCTATTTCGAATTCTCCACTGTCTTTGTCGATTTTCACATCTACTGGTACTTCGATTCCTTCGTAGTTCTTTGTTTGTTCGTTTATTTTATTGACTACGTCTTGTACGTTGACCGGTGTTGGTCCTAGTTCCGGTCCTAGTGGTGGTCCTGCGGAGGCTTTTCCTCCTTCTATCAGTACGCTTATTGTGTCGGTCATGTGATCACTTTTTTATTCGTATTTTTGTTTTTCGCTCGGGATTACTCTTGCATCGGATGCATCGACCGTGACTGGTATTGGGACTTCTGCTTCTATTATTTCCACGGTGATTTTTTCCTTTCCCTGGTCTATTCTTTTTACTTTGGCTTTTTCTCCTTTGAATGCTCCGGATGTAAGTTCTACGATGTCTCCGCTTTTTATTTCGCTTGTGAGTGTTTTTTCTTCTATGAATGGTTTTATCTCTTCTTTTTCTACTTCTCCTTCTATTATGCCTTTGGCGTGTTTTATTCCTCTTATTAGTTGTTTTGCTTCTTCTTCGTCATTCGCTTCGGTAAAGATGTAGCCTTTTAGTCTATCCACTACTGTGATGGAGTGGATGTCGAGCTCTTCTTTTTTTACTTTATCCTCGAGCATCTTTGAGGTTGTTTTTTCCTGTCCTATAGTGGTTCTAATTGAGTACATTGCCATCTTGTTCACTCTCTTGTTTTAGGCTAGTAGGAAGTCTATTGATCTTATAATGTAGGCTATTGATCCTATTATCAGCATTCCTATGAATGTTACTTTCGCTACTGCCCAGAATTCTTCGTTAGTTGGTTTTGTAGCTACTTTCATGACTCTCTTCACTTGTTTTAGGAATCTTCCGAGTCTCTTAATGTATCCCGTTATTATCTTCTGTATGTTCATGCTTTCACTTTTTTCCGTGGTTATTTTTTTACTGTGTTGGTTAATATATTAGTATCTGGGTAGAAGGAAATCTTGCTCACTGCTTTGAGTATTTGTGTTTGTAGTTTTATATAGCTTGTTCTTGTTATACCTTTCTTGTTACTCTTCTTCTCCAACCATGTCCAGGTGGATTTCCGGACCGAGTTTTTCTTCTCCTCCTTCACTGCTGATGAACGGGATTCTTCCTCCCGCTATCACGACCATTGTCTCTATCTTATCCTCTCTCATGTTGTCATCGATCATTGCTCCCCAGATTATGTGGGAGTCTTTCCTGATTTTGCTTGCTACTGCTTCCATCACTACTTCAGCTTCTCTTAGGCTCATGGAAGGGCCTCCTACTACGTTTATCAGTGCTTTCCCTGCGTTTGATATGTCAACGTCTAGTAGTGGAGAATTAAGTGCCTCTTCTACTGCTTCTAGGGCTCTTGCTTCTCCGGTTTCGTCCGCGTCCGATTCGCCTAGACCGATCATTGCTGCTCCACCGTCTTGTAGTATTGTCCTTATATCCGCGAAGTCCAGGTTAACCAGTCCTGGCTTGGTGATCATCTCGGTTATTCCCTTTACCGCGTTCGCAAGTACTTCGTCAGCTACTTTGAAAGCTGCATTTAAGGGTAATTCAGGGACTATTTCCAGCAGTTTATCGTTTGGAATAACTATTACTGTATCAGCATTCTCTCTTAGTTTTTTAAGTCCTGATAAAGCGTTCTCCATTCTCTTTTCTCCTTCTACGCTAAATGGAAGGGTTACTACTGCGACTGATAGTGCTGATTTTTCTTTTGCTTTTCTCGCGATCACCGGAGCGGTTCCGGTTCCGGTTCCTCCGCCCAGTCCGCATGTAACGAACACTAAACCCGGTTCTTCCACTTGTTCTTCGATTTCTTCTGACTGCTCCTTTGCTGCTTTTTCACCCAGTTGTGGATCGCTTCCTGCTCCCAGTCCGTCCGTGATTTCTTTTCCTAATAGTAGTTTGCTGTCTGCAGGTGTTGATAACAGATGTTGGGCATCGGTGTTCATAGCTACCAGTTGTGCTCCTTGTATCCCTATCTCTTGCATTCTCTTCATGGTGTTGTTTCCGGATCCTCCTGTTCCTATTACTTTTACTCCTGCTCCTGATTCTTCGACTTTCTTCCTTAGTTCTTCGTCCTCTGTTCCTTCAGCATCGTTATCTGGCTTTGTTTTCTTATGGGAGTTTTGTTCGTTCTCCTTTGCCTCTTCAATGGTTTCTTTTATTCTTTTTTTCATGGTTGGTACCTCCGGGTTTACGTTTTCTCTTGGTTAGAATCTGTTTCTGCGGAGTTTTTAATTAACTTATAATTAATTTTGTTATTAGGATTATTTATACATTTGTAGGTTATTTACGATTAACGGCTAAAAACCGCTAAAACTAACCACAATTTTAAGTATCCGTCAAACTTTCTTATAAATAAATTCGAATCCAAACTAATACAAAGGGAGTCGAAAATAAAATAGGAGGAAAAAACTAAAATGACGGGGAAAGTGATCAAGGACCCGGTCCACGGATTCATAGAGCTGAACAGGATACAGGAAGAACTGCTTGAACAGCCAAAGATGCAGAGACTAGCCTGGATAAAGCAACTTGGATTAACCTTTTTGGTGTATCCTGGAGCACATCAAACTAGACTTGAACACTCTCTTGGAGCATCCCATGTAGCGGGTAAAGTATCGGAGAAACTAGACCTAAAGGAAGAGGAAAAGAAAACTCTAGAAACAGCTGCATTTCTACATGACCTGGGACACGCTCCTTTCAGCCACACCGTAGAAGAAGTAATGCCAAAGGACCACATGCAGATAACCAAAGACCTGATTAAAGGGAAGGAAAAAGGAAAACAAAAAAATGAGATACCCGAGATAATAGAAAAACACGGATTGAGCCCGGACAAGATAGCGAAGCTCGTGAACGGAGAATACAAGGAGAACAAATACTTACAGGGTGCTATAAACTCTCAATTAGATGTGGATCAACTGGACTACCTGGCAAGAGACTCTCATTACACAGGAGTATCCTACGGATCAGTGGAAACCGAAAGGATAATCGACATGATGCAGATCACAGAAGAGAAAAACGATTCTAAAGCAATAACTTTCCTGGAAAAAGGAATCACGCCCTTAGAAGATTACCTGGTAGCTAGAGACCACATGTACTCAAATGTCTATTGTCACAAAACAGTATCCATAGCTGAGAAAATGCTTCTCAGAGCCTTCCAATCATCCCTGAAAGAGATAGAAGAAGACAGAGTATGGTTGGAGGCAAGAGGAGAAAGAGGAGAAAAAAAGCTCAAAAGAACCTTTGAAATGACCGACGGAGACCTAATCCAATCACTGAGAGAATCCAACCCGTATTCAAGGAAAATAATAAACAAAATCATCCAGAGAAAACTCTACAAACAGTGCTACACCATAAAAAGCTCCGATCCAGAGGAAAAACAGGAAAAACTAGACAAGATCAAAGATAAAGAAGAACTAGAGATAGAGAAAGAGATAGCACGGGAGAAAGGAATAGAACCTGAGGAAGTCATCGTAAATAAGCAGAAAGAAACTTCACTGCACGCCGAGCCAAGATTGAGAAAATTCGACATACAGGTACAGCTCAAGAGCGGAGATATAGTTCCATTAGAAGAAGTCTCAAAGATAACTCAAACACTGAAGGAAAAACAACCTGTATCCCACCTCTTCTCGGTCTACACCACTCCGGAGAACCGGGAGAAACTAGGTAAAACTGTGGAACACTACCTGAGCTGAACTCGAATCGAGGAAAAAACCATGGGAAGAGATAGAAAATACGTTATACAGAAACACGATGCATCCAACCTACACTACGACCTGAGACTCGAATTCGAAGGAGTACTATGGAGCTGGGCAGTACCCAAGAAACCTCCAAAGGAACCTGGAACAAAAAGACTGGCGGTAAAAGTGGAGGACCACGACCTGGAGTACGCTGATTTCGAAGGAAAGATACCCCAAGGCCAGTACGGAGCTGGAAAAGTAGAGATATGGGACAAAGGAACATTCGAACCAATCAAACAGAAACAAGACGAAATAATAGCAGATATAAAAGGAGAGAAATTGAACGGAAAATACGTTTTACTAAAGACAGATATGGGAGAAAAGGATCAGGAGAACTGGCTATTTTTCAAAAAGAAAAGCAATTAAGAATCTCTTCCCTCGTCAAATCCACAATAATTAATTAACTCCTCATTTAAAACCTTT
>SL_8KL_010_SEDDRAFT_10000853_pt1 | contig 26691 bp, 22 predicted proteins | sample SodLakKL_010_SED_4_FD_11160 | JGI IMG/M metagenome (IMG submission 11160) | reverse complement strand
TCTGAGACCGCATCCGCACGGCTTTTTTCGTCGGTTTCCAAGCTGTTTATGTGTGCTTTGCACTCTGATCTTGTCACACAAGTATCTTCCGCCCTACAATACAGCTGGCAACTCACCAGATTCTGGGGGTCAGATGGTTAAGACTACGGCCTTGTAAACAAGGCTTTTCACCGTAGGTGAACGTAGGTTTCGAGTAGTGATAGCTACGATGCTATCCTTTCGGGCGCGCCATTTCACCAATTTCTCTACCTTGCCAACAGCATGATAGCTGTGGTGGCGTGTGATGTGGCCCTGTTACAAAACAATCATTTGTCGCCCGCAAATAATTCCATTATTCTCGAATTATGGAATCACGGATTGCAGCCGCACTGTTCGCAGCGCTTTGTCACCCTGACAGGTTGGCGATTTTGCGCCTGCTGATGCGCTTTGCCCCGCGCGCGCAGCGCCCGACCGAGATTGCGCAGATGTTGGGGTTGAAAAAGAACACCCTGTCGCATCACTTGGGCGAGCTGACATCGACCGGATTGCTGGAGGTCACGCGGCAAGGGCGGTCGCTTTTCTACCGCGTTAATCAGGACCGGACAGACGCGCTGATTGGCTATCTTGCATTCGATGTCGGGCGCGCGCGCGCCGATTTGCTGGCCCCGCTCGTGCCCCGGCGTCACCCTTGCGGCGGGGACATGACGCTGGGCGTACTGTTCTTGTGCTCGGGAAACTCGGCTCGCTCGATCATGGCCGAGGCGCTGTTGCGCGATCTCGGAAAGGGTCGGTTCCGCGCCTATTCCGCCGGTATTCAGCCCGCCCAGACCCCGCATCCCGAAGCCCTGCAAACCTTGCGCGACCATGGGCATGATGTGTCAGTTCTGCGCTCCAAACACCTCTCAGAATTTCAGCGCGCCGATGCGCCAGCGCTGGATATTGTGATTACGGTTTGCGACAGGGCTGCCGCGCAGGATTGCCCCCCTTGGGCGGGCTATCCGGTTATGGGGCATTGGGGCTTGCCTGATCCCGCCGCGTCGCAGGCCTTCGCCCAGACCTATCATGCGTTGCGCCAACGGCTGGCAGAGCTTGTCGCCTTGCCACAAACGCCGGTTGACCGCACGGCCCTGCAAACCCGCATCGATACGATTGACACCAATGCCCTCACCCAGGAAAGAGCCTGATACATGACGCAAGACAACCGCCCCCGCATTGCCCTGAATGGGCTTGGGCGCATCGGCAAGCTGGTGCTGCGCGATCTGATCGATACCGGTTCAGGTGGCGAGATTGTGCTCTTGAACGATCCCGTGGGCGATGCAGAGCAGCACGCGCTGCTGATGGAATTCGACTCCGTCCACGGGCGCTGGCCGACCTCTGTCACCTATGACGCGGGCGCACTTGTGCTAAACGGGCAGCCGATCCGTCTGACCCGCGCGCGCCGGATCGAAGACCTGCCGCTGGCCGAGATGGGGGTCGATCTGGTCATTGATTGCACAGGCGTGTTCAAGACAGGTGCGAAACTCGCCCCCTATTTCAACGCATGTGTCCGGAAAGTCGCCGTATCCGCCCCTGTCAAGGACGATGGCGCGCTGAACTTGGTCTATGGTGTGAACCACCACCTGTATGATCCGGGCCAACACCAGATCATCACCGCCGCCAGTTGCACGACCAATTGTCTGGCCCCGGTGGTCAAGGTTGTTCACGAAGCGCTTGGCATCCGCCACGGATCGATCACCACCATCCATGACGTCACCAACACCCAGACCATCGTCGACCGCCCCGCAAAAGACATGCGCCGCGCGCGCTCTGCCCTGACAAATCTTATTCCTACCACGACAGGCAGCGCCACTGCGATCACGCTGATCTATCCGGAACTGAAAGGCAGGCTGAACGGCCATGCTGTGCGCGTGCCTTTGCTGAACGCCTCGCTTACCGATTGCGTGTTCGAGATGGAGCGCGCTACCACGGTCGAAGAGGTCAACGCCCTGTTCCAAGCGGCTGCGCAAGGCCCGCTCAAGGGTATTCTGGGCTTTGAATCCCGGCCCCTCGTCTCAAGCGATTACACCAATGACCCCCGCTCTGCCATCATCGACGGCCCTTCAACAATGGTGACAGGCGGCACGCAACTCAAACTCTATGCATGGTATGACAATGAATGGGCTTATGCCTGCCGTCTTGGCGACATCACCCGCATGATTGCGCACAGCCTCTGATCCATTTTCTTGCTCAAAATACTCTCGGGGGGTGAATTGCCCGGAACGGGCAAGAGGGGGCAGACAGCCCCTTTTCCCCCCTCAGAAAAAGGCCGCAGCCGTGACCACAACAGCAAACCCCTTGCGCGCTTACATGGCCGTGACTGCCGCTTATTGGGCCTTTATGCTGTCCGACGGCGCATTGCGAATGTTGGTGCTGTTGCATTTCAATGCGCTGGGCTTCACCCCTTTGCAACTGGCCTGGCTTTTTGTGTTATATGAAGTGGCCGGGATCATCACCAATCTTGCTGCGGGCTGGCTGGCGGCGCGGTTCGGGCTGGCGGCCACGCTTTATGCGGGGCTGGCCTTGCAGATCGCGGCCCTGGGCGCGTTGGCGCAACTGGACCCCGACTGGACCATCGCGGCCTCGGTCGTGTTTGTGATGGCTGTGCAGGGTGTCTCTGGCGTGGCCAAAGACCTGTCCAAGATGTCCTCCAAATCGGCCGTGAAGCTGCTGGCACCTGCGCAAGAGGGGGCATTGTTTCGCTGGGTCGCCTTGCTGACCGGGTCAAAAAACGCGGTCAAAGGGGCCGGGTTCTTTCTGGGCGCAGCCCTGCTTGCGACAGCCGGGTTTCAGGCGGCCGTCTGGGGGATGGCGGGGGTGTTGGTGGTCATTCTGGCCGCTGTCCTTTTGTTTTTGCCCGAAGGGCTGCCGGGGCGGATGAAAGGGGCCGATACATGGTCTGGCTGGCGCTCTCATGACCCGCGGGTCAACCGCCTGAGCCTTGCACGTCTGTTCTTGTTTGGTGCGCGCGATGTGTGGTTTGTGGTGGGCATTCCCATCTATTTTCAGGCTGTCTTGTCTGACGGCACGGCAGAGGGGCGGCGCGAAGCCTTCTTTCTGGTGGGCGGGTTCATGGCGCTCTGGATCATCGGGTATGGCGCGGTGCAGGCCTTTGCGCCAGCGTTGTTGGGGCGTGAGGGCCAGTCCGAACAGGCCATAACCCGAAAAGCCATCCTCTGGGCGGGGGGGCTGGTGCCGATCCCTGCCGTGCTCGCGCTTGCGGCGGCGTTTGCCGATGCTCCGGCGCCGTGGTTGACAGGGCTGCTGGTTGTGGGCCTGCTGATCTTTGGCTTTGTATTTGCGCTGAATTCTGCGGTGCATTCCTATCTGATCCTTGCCTTCGGCGCGGCAGATCGGATCACACGCGATGTCGGGTTCTATTACATGGCAAATGCGGCTGGGCGGTTGCTTGGCACGCTGCTTTCCGGGGTCAGCTATCAGTTCGGCGGGTTGCCGCTCTGCCTTGCCACTGCGGGGGTAATGGCGGCGGCAAGCTGGCTGATTGCCCGCAGGCTGGCGCATTTATAGCCGCTCTCAGCGGGCAGCTTTGTGCACTGCGCGTTCCAGCGCATCTAAAAAGCGCGAGCGGTCTGCCTTGGAAAAGCTGCGCCCGCCACCCTGTCGAAAGGGGTCTGCGGCGCGCAGGTCGGCCATCAAGTCACGTGTTGCCAGAACATTTCCGATATTCTGGGCGCTCAATTCCTCGCCATTATGTTTCAGAACTTGTGCGCCTGCCTCGACACATTTTGCAGCCAGTGGAATGTCGCCTGTGACCACCACATCGCCCGGCCCCGCGCGCTCTGCGATCCATTTATCCGCTTCATCCGCGCCTGCGTCCACGATGATTGTTTCGATCAGCGGGTTGGGCGAAGGCCTGATCCCGCCATTAGAAACGATGATGATAGGCAATTTGTGGCGCGTGCCGACACGTTCGATCTCGGCTTTCACGGGGCAGGCATCCGCATCTACATAAATCGTCATAGGCATGGCCTTTTTTGCGCGGGCGTGGGCAGGGCAACAAAGCGGGTACAGGGCAGGCCCCTGCGCCCTGTTCAGGGGGCTATATCCGCCAATACCGCTCCAGACCGGATGACGCAACGGTCCGGTGCGACTGGCTGTGCCCTCCATTCGGAATACAATGCGCAGCCCCGATCAGAACTTCTGAATGTTGTCGATCTGCGCAGGGCGCCCTTTCAAAGAGTGCCGCAACCGCGCCAGCCAGCTCGCACCCCGATTATACTGGGCATGTATCATCGCAGGCACCGCAACATCGAAATTCATCTGAATGCCCCAAATATCGCCGATATAGCGCCCTTCTTCGCGCATACGGTCGAGCAATTCATGCGCCCCAGAATAGCTTAGCCCGCCATCGCGCTGCAAGATGACGACAAGGCGATTTTCGACATCATGCGCCATCTTGGCGTCGCCACAGATCATCACATGACCCGCAGGATGCAGTAGGTCTTTGGCGACGGATATGCCATCTGCATCAAGCGCATCCTGAACATATGCTTTCGCCGGACCGGCGCGCGAGAAGGCAACATTCACACGGCTTAGAAACCCGTCTTTGCGCCAACTTCTGATGCGTTCACGCTGCAGAAATTCGTCTGCATTGCGGCAGCCAAAATACAGCGCGACAGTCTTGTCTGCATGTGCGCGCGCGCCCTGTGCAACACGGTCTTCCAATGCCGCATAGAGGGGCGCGATGCCGGTGCCTGCCGCGATCATGACGGTGGGACCATCCGGCGCGTCGGGCAGCCGCCGTGGCGCGCTCTTCAAGGCGATGCGCACCTTCGCGCCCGGTGCTTGCTGCGCCAGATAGTGCGATGAAACCCCCCGCGCCAAACGCCCGCCCGGTTGCGCGATGCTCAACACACTGACCATGATCCGTATCTGTTCGGGATGCGCGTGCGGACTGGACGCGATCGAGTACAGCCGCGGCTTCAGTCTGGGCAGCAATTGTATCAAAAGCTCGAAAGCGGGAACACTGTCTGGAAAGGAATCCAGCAGATCAACCACCGTTGGATAATCTTGCCGCATACGGCCAAGCAAGCCCTGTCGCTTGGCGCCGTCATCTTCGCCATTCAGAATGCGCAGCCAAGTGGCAAGGCGGTCACTTCCATCACCGCCAACCTGCACCATTGCCGAGAGCAGTTCATCCGGCGCTTGTGGCAGCGCAAGGTCCAGTTCTTCTTCCAACAGCTTATGGACCGAGTACCCATCGCGGAACCGGTCCAGCGCTTCGTTTGACGCGCCTTGTGCGCGAAACCATGTATCCTGTTGCAAGCCGTGATGCGCGCAAAGGCGCGCGACCAGATCGGCAGGGTTATGCGGATAGATGGCCACATGGTCGCCGACATCATAACACCCCTTTTCAGGCGCAGATTTTGCGATCAGTGCCTTTGGCAAGTCGATGCCGATAAAACGGGTCGATCTGTCGCGCACGCTATTTATCGCATGGTCGCTGTTCAGCATTTCGGTGTTGAAATTGATGACGCCAGCCTCAATCGGTTCAATCTCTGGGGTGCGTTGTGGCGGGATCAATTCGATAAGCGGGCGGCGCGTGATCTGAACCGGCTGGTCCGTGCCCCAGCGTTTCTGGAACATCTCGATCCAGCGTTTTACTGTGTCGGCCTGACCGGCTATCTCGTCTGCTGTCTCCAAGCTTGCCATGCGGTTTGCACCGGCTTTGACCAGCGCGGCATCTACGGTAACCGCCGCGCGGCAAAAATGCGGATAGATGCGATTGCCGATGCCCAACACGGCAAAGGATGTCCCGGCAAGCGCGTTGGCTGCAGCGTCATTAAGTTGCGCCAATAAAGCCTCGCCACTTTCGGGGACATCTCCGTCGCGGCACGTGGCCACGATTGCCAGCACCCGCGACGCATTTGCAAGATCGCTCAGATTGATATCCTCAATCGCTTTTACGCTTGGCGCAAGTCCAGCAAGGCGGCGCGCGGCCTGATGCGCATAGCTTTCTGCTGTGCCTGTTTCTGACGCATACACAATCAGGGGGCGCGCAGTCCGGGTGCGTTCAGGCTGCTCTGCCGTCGCATCGCCTGATGGTGCGTCATCGGTATGTGCAAGCCACCGGTCCGGAGCATATTTATACGACGGCTTGAGGTGGAAATCCCGCATCTCGTGGTGCCAGACGGGGGTGGTCGACCCGCCTGCCGCAGGCACAACCCAAGAACCTTGCGCCGGACATTCACGGCCAGAGCGCTTCTCGCGCAGATCATGGATCATGAATTGCCGCGATGCGGTCTGATGGTCGACCAGTGTCACGCGCGCTTCCTGAAAAGAATGCAGGATTGCGATGTTCAGTTCGAGAAAGGCGCGGTCGCGCCAGAGTGTCCGCTCGCTTGATGTGTCAAGGCCAAGCGCATCGGCAATCTCTGCTGCGCGGTCATAGCGCCCTTCTTCCCACAGGTCGCGCGCGATTTCCGTGCCCATGAACCACCCGTTGAAGGGCGCACAACCATAGACAACGCCCCCGATCTCTAACTGAAAGTTCGAGATGGCCGGAACCGCGCACCATTTCATGCCAAGCTCTGCGATCTTCGGCTCTGTCGGGTGGGATATCTGGACTTCCAAAACTTCTTTGGGGTCAATCGGGTAGATCTTTGGCGTGTCGCCCGGCATTTCGATGACAAGTGGCAGAATGTCATAGTCGCCACGCGGCTTTGGCGGGGTCCAGCCAAGGTTGGTTATGGCGCGAGTCGCTTCGATATTGGCGCGATCCCCGCGCTTCGTGCCGTTGGGCATTTCATAGCCCGCATAGCGGACCAATTGACTGTTCCACAGGCGCGGCCCCCAGCGTTCGCCGGGTGCGAGCGCCCGGAACACGGTCAGCACGATTTCGATGTTGCCGCCATTGGTCGCGGTCCGCAGGTGCTGGATGCATTCATCATAGATGGAATTGGCATCCGTGACATGGCGAAAGTCCCGCACGATCAGGTTCTTCCACGATATCCGGCCAATACATTTCGGCGCATTGCGCCACGCCAGCTTTGCGCCGTAGTCAAGTTCTTCGTTGGTATGGGTATAGGTTCCGGTCGCGCGAATTTCGCGCGCGATTGCATTCAGGCGTTTTTGCGTTTTCGACCCGGACCAATCCAACTCGATTGACACTTGGTCAATGAATTTCTGCGCTTCTGCAAGAATATGCTCTTGCTGGATCATCGGCTCGGCAACGATCCGTGACACGCGGTCAAACAGCACTTCCCAGCCGCGGATCATCTGGGCATCCAGTGGGTGGCCAAAGCGCGACAATGTTTCGAGCAGAGGGGCGGCGAGGTGCGCATATTCGGATGGCGGGATCTGGTTGACCTGATGCACCCGCGCCAGATTGCGCAGATCGTCGCGCAACCCTGTAAGGTCGTCAGCGGCCCGGCTCAGGAACACCACCGTGTCGATCAGATGGCGCGAAAGCGCGTCCATATTCGCTGTCCGAAACAGGCTGACCAGGTCGGGACGTGCGTCGAAAAGTGTCTCGTAGAAAAAGACACCTGCCTCTTGGGGGTGCGCGAGCATCGCTTCGGCGCCCGCGCGCATCTTGGTCACGGCTTCTGGGGCAAGTGCGCTGTCTTGCGCTTCGCGCAGCGCATTCATTGGCGCTTCGATATGCAGCATGAAAAACCGCCCAAGCGCCGAGTCGTCGCCGCGTTCAAGGTCGGTGCGTTCATAGTCTTCCAGATAGGCAGCCTTGGAAAAGGCCCAAAGGAAAGCGTCGCGCGCGATTTCCCATGTCTCTTGCGTCATGCCATAGGTTGCAAAGAATGTTCCGCATTCGGGGATCGTGCGCGACCGCGCTTCAAGTGCGCCGGGCGCGATGTGAAACGCCTCTCGCAACGCGTCCTCATGGGCAGGGTCGAGGTTGCGTACAGCAAGATCAAACAGCATGAGGAATTCTGTCGGGGCTTGCACCACAGTCAGCCCGAGGGCGTCTTCCAATGCCGGAACATGAGACACAAGGCGCTCGAAAAAGAGGCCGACAAGCACTGCATCTTGCGCAATAAACTTGTTCCAACAGTCTCGGACCAGTACTTTTTCGACGGAAGAAAGCGCCGTGTTATTGGCCACCAGTGGTTCTACCGCACGCGCGCCGCGCGCGGACGATTCCGACAAGGAAACTTTGTTCAATTCTTATCCTCCTGTGCGTCTGTCGGCCTTGACCGAACGCGCGGCTTACCTAATCCGCCGCGTCAGACACCCCTTCACGATATTGGTAAAACTCGTTTTTCTTCACTGAACCTACAACATACTCACGTTGAGTGATTTCTTTTAGAAATTACTCTTGCGTGTGTCACGTGATATTTTTAGGTCGTTATGTGTTCATCGAACAATGTGCCGAGGAAGATACAATACAAATCGAGATGATAACGTGTAATTAACTGGAATCTGCCATATCTAGTGGGAGATATGATAGCTGAGTCGAAAAACTCGGACAGATGGAATTTAACGGATGCCAGTGGTACTCCTTTTCCCCTGTGGATTGACCGTCACGCCAAAAGCGGTGCGTCAAATTGGTATGTGGTGTGCCCGTGCTGTAATACCTTCGGGTGATGCGGCCGACTTGCAGCGCGCCAAGCGTGTTACATATGTCTAGGTGTGTGCCCGCGTGCTTGGGCGTCATTGCAAGCGTCACCTTGCAGGTTTCACAGCGCAGAGTGCAAAGGCGGGAATGCTGACATGTACGGGATGATCCATCAAGCACTGCGGGATATGGCAATTCAGCATATGGGCGATGCCGGCTGGGCTGCACTGCTGCAAGATGCGGGCCTGAAGCAACCGCTGTTTATCGGCATGGACTATTATTCCGATGAAACGACCATGACCCTGATCTGCCTGATTGCAGAGCGTTTGAACATGCCGCTCGACACTGCATTGCATGAATTCGGCGGGGTCTGGATCGATTTTGCCGGGGCGTCTGAATATGGCCGTATTTTGCAGATGGCGGGGGATGATTTCGTCACATTTCTAGAAAGCCTTGACCGGATGCATGCCAGTATCCGATCCAATATGCCAAAAGCCGAAATGCCATCGTTTGAGTTGATCGCGGCCGATACCGAGCAGATGCAGCTACGCTACCGTTCAACCCGAAACGGGCTTGCCCCCTTCGTGCAGGGCATTTTGCAAGCCGTCGCAATCCGATTTCAGGAAAGCGTCATAATTTCATTTCATCTGGAAGACGGGGGCGCGTTCTTTATCATCAAGCGAACACTGCCCCATGAATGAGAATATGCCCCAGCAACAGGGACTGATGACCGTTGGTTTGTCGCTGTCGGATGAAGATATGGCAAGGCTTTTCCCTGCCTATCTCAAGCTTGACGCCCAGGGTCGCGTCGCCGAGGCTGGCCCTTCCTTGCTGCGCCACAACGGGACAGAGCTTCTGGAGCGCGACTTTTTTGACTGTGTGACAATCGAATTGCCATCCACTGTCAGTTGCATAACTCAATTGCGCCAGCACCGCCGCGCCGTCATCTTGCGACTGAAGGGGCGCGCGGCCCTGCGGTTGCGTGGTCTGGTGCTTGATCGTGGGGAACATATCTGGCTGTTGCTTGGCCATATCCCCGACCTTGGAGAGCGCGAGAGCACGCAGCAGTTGCGTATCGCAGATTTCTCGCCGACTGACGGAACGCTGGATATGATGCTCGCGGCTGAAATGCGCTCTGGTCTGCTTGCCGAAACCCGTGCGCTTGCCGCCGCGCTGGATGAACAGCGCAAACAGGCAGACGCGGCCAACCGTGCAAAAAGTGCATTCCTGACCACAATGAGTCACGAAATACGGACGCCTATGAATGCCGTGCTGGGCGTTGCGGGTATCCTTGCCGATACTGACATCACGCCAGAACAACGGGAATGGCTGGATGTCATGATGGATTCAGGGCGCTCCTTGATGGAGCTGTTGAACAACATTCTTGATCTGTCAAAAATCGAGTCCGGCTCGATGGAGATTAACCCGGAAGAGTTTGATCTGCGCGCATTGGTCAAGTCGGTGCAAGCGCTCTATGCGCCGACCGCCGCGGCCAAAGGTGTCACGACCGAATTGGCGATCAATCTGGAGGGGACATTCTATATCGGCGACCCCGTGCGCATTCGTCAGATACTTTCAAACCTCTTGGGGAACGCGACAAAATTCACCGAGGCGGGGCAAATCACGGTAAATGTCGGGGACCGGACCGAAGGGGATATCCGACTGTTAGAGATGTCGGTGCGTGATACGGGTATCGGGATTTCTGCAGAAGCCATCTCGCGGCTGTTCAATGTCTTCTCACAAGCCGACAGCTCGACCACCCGGCGCTACGGGGGCACAGGGCTTGGATTGTCGATTTCCAAACTTCTGAGCGAACAGATGGGCGGTGAAATCACAGTTGAAAGTCGTCTTGGGCGTGGTTCAACCTTTACCACCCGCATACCCATAGCGCTTGCCCAGATCGCTGCGAAACCCCAGCAAACGGCTGTTGCCCACCCGGCAGAAAAAGCCTCTGGTCCGCGTCATGTGTTGATTGTCGATGACAATGCAACCAACAGAATGATCCTGTCACATTACCTGCGCCGTCTTGGTCACAGCTTTGACGTTGCCGCAGATGGGCAGCAAGCGCTGGCCGCATGGGAAGCGCAAGAATACGATGTGGTTGTCATGGATATCGAAATGCCCGTGCTGGATGGGCTGGAAGCGACGCGCGAACTCAGACGTCGGGAGAACGCTGCCGTACGCCGCTACACCCCGATTATCGCCCTGTCTGCCGATGCCATGATCGAGAAACGCGAGACGGCATTGAGCGTCGGCATGGATGACTATCTGACCAAGCCGGTGGGGCCAAAGGAAATCGAGGAAAAAATACAGATCATCTGCGCGCGCACACACCCGATGAAACAAGGGTAAGGACCAAAGCACATGCTGCGCACAACTGGTGCCGCAGGACCGCACGCATTTTGCAGGTGTCATGGCAAATCTGACAGCTTCGGTGTAAGAGCCTGCTATGTTCGGCGCTGGTGCAGCCCGAGGCGGAAAACTCCAGTGCCTTGGCGATTGGCAGACTGAAAATTGAACTCAGAAGGAAACTGTCATGACCCACGATCGCGCAAGGCCAAACATCCTGATCGTGATGGTGGATCAGTTGAACGGTACGCTGTTTCCTGACGGCCCCGCCGAATGGCTGCATGCGCCCAACCTCAAGGCGCTGGCGGCNCGGTCTGCGCGCTTTGCCAATGCCTACACGGCCTCCCCGCTCTGCGCGCCGGGGCGGGCGAGTTTCATGTCGGGGCAGTTGCCGAGTGCGACAAGGGTCTATGACAATGCGGCGGAGTTTGCCTCCAGCATCCCGACCTACGCACACCATCTGCGGCGCGCGGGCTATTATACCTGCCTGTCTGGCAAGATGCATTTCGTGGGCCCCGATCAGTTGCACGGGTTTGAAGAACGTCTGACCACCGATATCTACCCTGCCGATTTCGGCTGGACGCCGGATTACCGTAAACCCGGCGAGCGGATTGACTGGTGGTATCACAATATGGGGTCGGTTACGGGCGCAGGCGTGGCCGAAATCAGCAACCAGATGGAATATGATGACGATGTTGCGCATCATGCGGTATCGAAGATTTATGATCTGGCACGCGGGGCCGATGCGCGGCCATGGTGTCTGACGGTCAGCTTCACCCATCCGCATGACCCGTATGTGGCGCGCAAGAAATACTGGGATCTCTACGCCGATTGCGCCCATCTGGCGCCAGAGGTCGCGCCAATTCCCTACGCGCAGCAAGACCCCCATTCAAAGCGGATCTTTGACGCCAATGACTGGCAGTCCTATGATCTGACACCGGAAATGGTGGCGCGCGCGCGGCGCGCTTATTTCGCCAATATCTCTTATCTGGATGACAAGATCGGCGAGATTCTGAGCACGCTGGAGGCAACACGCCAGCAGGCCGTGGTGGTTTTTGTCAGCGATCACGGCGATATGCTGGGGGAACGGGGCTTGTGGTACAAGATGAGCTTCTTTGAAGGCTCGGCCCGCGTGCCCCTGATGATCGCGGCCCCTGACATGGCCACAGGCCGGATTGATGCGCCCGTCAGCACCATCGATATCTGCCCGACATTATGCGACCTCGCGGGTGTCAGCATGGCAGAAGTCATGCCGTGGACCACTGGCGAAAGCCTTGTGCCGCTGGGGCAAGGCGTGACGCGCACCAGCCCCGTCGCCATGGAATATGCCGCCGAAGGGTCAGAAGCACCCTTGGTCTGCCTGCGCTATGGGCGCTGGAAATATACCCGCTGCACACTCGACCCCGATTTGCTGTTCGATTTGCAGGTCGATCCACAAGAGCAGCGCAACCTTGCCGATGACCCGGCGAATCAAACCACCTTGGCCAGCCTGCGTGCCAAGTCTGAGGCACGCTGGGATCTGGCCCGCTTCGATGCCGAAGTGCGCGAAAGTCAGGCCCGCCGCTGGGTCGTCTATGAGGCGCTGCGTCAGGGCGGCTACTACCCGTGGGATTTCCAGCCGCTGCAAAAAGCATCAGAGCGCTATATGCGCAATCACATGGACCTCAACATCCTCGAAGACAGCAAACGCTTCCCGCGCGGCGAATAATCCGCAGGATAGCGTAGGGCGCGCGGAACTGCCGCCGCCGTTGCCCGCGTGCGCGGCAAGATGCGATCTGCATGCCCGACGGCTGTCAATCATGCGCATGGTTGATCACAGACGGATACGCACTTGGCATACTCCAACGCATCCGGTGTCCAAGAAACACCTATGAGATGTGTCCGATTTTCAGGATTTCGTACCTGTGACCTCGGATGAAATTTACCTTGCATCGTCAATCAACGGTTTATTTATCGTATATCGTCGATACAGAAGGGATGTTATGCTAAACTGGAATACAAACACGATCACTGATGCCGAGCAAATCGCGCGGGTTGCCAAGGCACTTGCCCAAGAGATGCCGCCTTCAAAACCAGGTGGATGTTGCTGTGGTCCTGCCAAGGCAGAGCCGAAACAGGGCGCGTGCTGCTAAGCCAGCGTTACCGATTTGCTGCCCGTATTTGTCAAAAGCAACCATAGCGATCAGCTGCGGCCCGGCCCATCCGCGCGGGATGACATGGAAGGGTGCAGGTGCCTGATCGAAACTGATACTGCACGCCGCGCGTCAGAGATGCGCTGATTCGATCCGGACTTGGCCAATAAGGTAATGAAGCTCGGCCTGATGGAGACGGCGAAGCCCTATGCTTACGAACGCAAGCGCATTCAGTTCACGAATTGTCGTGATTCTGATTAAACAAGCTACCCGTTAGCCGGAATGAAAAGCAAATAACCAGATGAATCCCTCCTATGCTAACGGGCAGCAGCATTTGGCGTGCGGCACCGCCGTGATGTCGCGTAAAGCTCTTCAGCGACATTCAGGCATGCCGCAGCGAGCTAGATTTGTTTGCAGGTGCGGCAACATGTCCGGCCCATTGCTGCTGCTGGGTGCGCAACGCGGCATTCTTGAAAACTGCCTCTCAGAGGTAGCGTAGCGCAGGGCCGTTGCCCGATCAACTGCTGTGCGGCCAACCGCCTTCGAGTTTACCTGAAACTCAGGCCGAAGTGTCAGCTTAAGATTGAAAGAGAACCCCACACCATATCTAGCTACGATACAGTGGTGCGGCATAAGAATTCAGACGGTATGGCTCTAGAGCGCAGCTCGCGTCGAACAGTCAAGACAGATCCCGTCGCGCGAAATGCCACGGGATCTGGAACTGCGATCAACAGGTCGCCCATATGCCACGATACCGCTTCGTCATCACTCTCTGGCCAGCCTCTCGAGTAGTTTGAGCCACTGCGCACCTGTCTCGGCCGCAAGCCGGGTTGGCCCCGCATCTAGCATTTTGCGGCGCACCCGTTCTGCCAACTGGAACCGCCAGTCATCTGCTAAGGCTATGCCTTCGGTTTGGGCCCATGCCAGCGCCTGCGCGACAAAAGGCTGGCCCGCGATAACCGCATCGGCGAATAACCGTTCTGGCCTGCGTTCGACGCGGTCCAACTGAACTGCGAGTTCAATGGCCGGAAACAGGTCTTCCACTGTACTGTCCTGACGGCCCGTAATGTCCTCCATAGAAAGCATAGTTTTGCTGTCGACCAGTCTTGCTGCCAGCGCGCGCCCTTGAGTAGAGCCATCGAGCACCAGTTTGGGCGGCTGGGCCCGCGTTTCGCTGAGCAGTCGGGCCATGACCTGCATCACTTCGGGACCGCAGGCGGGAGCGAAGACAATGTCGCGCTGTGGGACGAATTGACCAGAGGCAATGCTCAGGGTCTTGATGACGCTCAGATAGGTCTGCTCGACGCGACTTTGCACCAGAACAGGCTGGGCGCCACCCATGCTGACCTCAGCCACGGCAAGATTGAGCGCGGCGCGCACTGCAAACCCTGCGCCGCGCTGGCTGTCGCGGCCCTCGGCCTCCAGCAGATCACCACTGACGCGGGTTGATCCATCGCTGCCAACGAACACCTTGCGCGCGCGCGCCAGACGGTCTGCATCGACGAGAAATGGCGAATGTGTCGTATACAGTATTTGGTTCTTCAACGCCAAACCTTCGAAAAACGTAGACAGGTCACGCTGTGCCAGCGGATGCAGCGAATGCCCCGGTTCATCCAGCAACAGGACACAATTCTCATGGGCGTCTTCGGCTTCGTGCAGAAAGACCAGAAAAAAACTCAAAAACCATTGTAGGCCCGTCGAGCGATGCTCCAGCTCCACTTCCTGCGGACGGCGGGCATCGGCCACCCAGATGCGGAAATGGTTGCCATCCGCCTCAAAACGGAAGCGATAATCGCCCTGTTTCCACCAATCGGCAAACCTCGCCGTCAGTTTGGTGCCTGCCGATTGCAACAGGATGGATCGGGTGCGCTTGGCCTCGGCGATCTGGGCCAGAAGCGCGGGCTCGGGCTGGTGTTGATGTCCCCGCGCGCGATGCCACAGGCTGCGCACCAGCCCCGCCTTGCCCTTTTCGGCGATCATCTGCGCCTCTGCCTCGTCCCGAATGTCGCGGAAATCACGACCCAGTTCGAGGATTTCCTGCGCCTGTACGCCGACAAAATCGAACAGCACGCACAGGGTGCGGGCTTTCGCGCTTTCCTTCGCGCCCAGATCCGCACGGCCCATGTTGTCCACCACATGCGGCAGGTAAATCTCTGAGTCCAGATTGCCGTAATTCGAATAATACACAAATCGTGGTAAACAGCCGATCACGGCCTGACGTATTTCTTCGCGTGCGGCAGGGTCCGGCGCGATCATGGCGGCCATCTGTTGGCCCAGCGTTTTCTGTAGTGCCCGCAGCAGCGGAATGATCTGGCTGGTCGCTGGCGGGTCTTCCGGGATTAGTGCGGCCACGCAATTTCGTGCCAGACGCAGGTCATTTCCAGTCAAATTCGCAGCGTGCCCCAGCTCATCCAGCAGATCATCTACCAGTTTGCAGGCCGGGTCGTATAGCGGGTCGGTTGCCATACCGCCCAGATCAGTTCGTGCAAGGCGCAGTGCCGTTAACGCAGTTGCGATCGCGCTATCCTCATCCAGTCTGTAGTCGGGAAAGTTGATCTGGTAGCTGCCATCATAGAGCCGCGCGACAGATACGCGCCTTGTTTGCGCTTGCGGAATTTTCGCCAGCTCTGCCAACCGCCCGGCCTCGCGCCCTGTGTCAAACTCGGCGGTGATGAACTGGAACTGCTCGGGCGCGTTGCGGATCGTGGCAAATAGAGCTTTGGGATAATCCGATGTGGGATGCAATTCTCCTTCGCTTGCAGGGTTCAGTTTCCACAGGGGCAATAACAAATTAGTCTTGCCGGATTCGTTAACCCCGATCAGGGCCGTAACGGTGTCTGCCTCCAACCAGCCTGAATCCATGACTGAGCGAAAATTGCTGACACGGTAGCGCAGCAGTTTAAAATCCTTGTGTGTCTGTCTTGATAGGCTGTCGGCGGCAATGGGGAAGTCGGTTTCATAACGCATGGGCTTCTCTCCTCGTCAGAAGTCAGGTGTCGGGATCAGGTCTTGCAGCAGAATTGGGTCAGTCTGCGGCACAGGGGAAATGGCTGTTTCGGCGGGTTGGGTGGTGCCCAATTCCACCGCAAGGGTCAGCGCGATCAGGCACGCAATCGCGCTCTGGCCCAACCGCCAGCGGGTGGCTGTGTCGCCAAGGGCTTTTGGCACGGCATGGCCCAGCCTGCGCGCGGCGCGGCGTTTGGCTGCGACAATCGCATCTGCACGCGCCCCAAAGGCCCGAAAAGGCGCGGTCAACTGCGACAGGAAGACGCCAGCGCCGATGCGTTGCGCATGGGCAAATACCGCCACACCAGCAGCGAGCACCACCCCACACAGCACTGGCCAAAGCGCCCCCGACGGGGCCAGCCGGATTGGCGCGGCCACTGTTTGCGCAAGGGTGCCCCAGACTGCGGGCAGGGCCACCGACGCTGCCGACACGAGCAGAAAGGGCAACAGAACTGCCTCTGCCGCAGGGTTTGCGGGTGCCTTTGGCGGGTTATGCCAGATCATCGCGATATAGCGCGCCATCAGCAAGGTGGTTGCGACTCCGGAAAGGGTCAATGCAACGCTCAACCAAGGCAACCAGACCGGAGAGCCTGCCTCTAGCGCGGTTTTAAGCGCCTCTTTTCCCAAGCCCCCAGAACTTGCAGGCAATCCCGCCAGTATGAATGCCAGAACTAGGAGCGCCAGCGTAACACCCAGTTTGCTGGCAAGGCCGGTTTGGGCCGCAAAGGCGCCCGTGCCCAGAAACAGCGCCCCCTTGGCCAGCGCATGATGGGCGGCCAGAAATATCAGCACGGGCAGGATCGCGGCCCATGCCTCAGGTACCATTAGACCCGCGCCCAGACCAAGCACCAGAATACCCATTTGGCTGACACTGGAATAGCCCAGAACGGCCTTGGGGTTGACCTGCTGCACCCCCAGCAGAAGGGCCGCAAAGATCGTGACCATGCCCGCAGCCATCAGAACTGTGCCGTGGTCGGAATAGGCAACGCCCCCCAACGGCAAAATGGTCATCATGCCAAACAGTCCTGCCTTTATCATGGCGCCTGACAGCACGGCGCTGGCAGGCACAGGGGCCGCGCCATGCGCGGGCGGCAGCCACAAATGCAACGGCATGATCCCCAGCTTGACACCGAAGCCCAGGATCAGCAGCGCCACGGCCATGTCCGAAGGCACCGCCGAACGCAAATCGGCCAACAGGAATGACCCCGCTTGTGACGCGGCCAGCGCCAGCCCTGCAAACAGCGCCAATTCACCAAGCACGACAAAGCCGATATAAAGCCGTGCAGCCCCCTGCGCCTCTGTGTCACGGCTGTGCAGGACAAGCCCGTAAGACGCAAAACTCATCAGTGCGAAGAAGGCATAGAAGCTTAGCGCGTCCTGCGCCAGCAGCAGCCCCAGATTTCCCGCCTGCGCCATCGCGAACAAGACCCCGAAACTTGTCGCGTGCGGGTCATGGCGCATCCAGTGGCGCGCACTAGCCCCCGCTGCGCACCACAACAGGCCCGTGAAGATCACGAACAAACGCGAAACTTCATCAAGCCCGAAATGCAGGCCGAGGATCAGCCACTCCGCTTGTGCGTTCATCGGCAGATCGCCTAGTAACGCCAGCGCCAGCGCAGGCAAGGGCGCAAAGGGCATGATCCGCCAAACAAGGCTGCGCATCTTCGGCCATGTCAGCAACACAGCCAGCATCACCGGCAGGCCCAGAGCGGCAAGATATGGCAAAAGGCTCATGCGATTACTCCTGATACTCGATTGCAACAATGAAGCGCGTCCATTCCAACGGGCTGAAGGGCGCATTGGCAAAGCCCCCTGCAACCAGCACCAGAACCGCTGTGGTGACGGGGGGGGCAGCCAGCATCCAGCCAATGCGCGGGCGACCCGGCGCGCCTTCCCCCTCTGGCGCGGCATCACGGAACCAGGCGCGGTGCAGCATGGGCAGGAAATAGATCGCGTTAAGCAGGCTCGAGCCCAGCAGAAGGGCGATCACCCAAGTCTGCCCGGCGTCAAGCCCGCCCTGAGCCAGATACCATTTGCTCACAAATCCGGCCAAGGGCGGCAGCCCGATCATGCCAAGTGCTGCCAGCGTGAAGGCCAGCATCGTTCCGGGCATGGCGCGGCCCACCCCGTCCATCTGGCTGACGCGCTTGACACCCAGCCCTTCGGCCAGATTGCCAGCGGCCATGAACATCGTGATTTTCATCAACCCCTGATGGATCAAATGCGCCAGCGCGCCCACGGCAGCGATGGGGCTGGCCAGCGCCACGCCAAGCGTGATGTAGCTGACCTGTGACACAGTCGAATAGGCCAGCCGCTTCTTGATATCATCCTGCGTGATCGCCCGGATCGAGCCGTAGATGATGGTGATGCCCGCCAACGCTGCCAATGGCGCGGTCATGCCAAGGGCTTGCGCGGTTTCGATCCCGAAAACCTCATAGACCACGCGCATGATCCCGAACGCACCTGCCTTGACTACCGCCACTGCGTGCAGCAACGCCGAGACGGGCGCGGGTGCGACCATCGCAATCGGTAGCCAGCGGTGAAATGGCACCAGCGCAGCCTTGACCCCCAGCGCCCCGATCAGCACCACAAACAGCAGTTGCGCCGCCAGCCGGTTTTCAGCGGCCATATCGGCCAATATGCCACCGGGCGCGAAATCGGTTGTGCCTGCAAGAACCCATAGACCCAGCGTGCCCAGGAGAAGAACCAACCCCCCTGCGAGCGTATAAATCAGGTAGATGCGCCCGGCGCGCAGGGCCTCTGCCGTGCCGCGATGAATGACCAACGGATAGGTGGCCAGCGTCAGCAACTCGTAAAACAAAAGGAAAGTGAACAGGTTGCCCGACAGGGCAATCCCTACAGTCGCAGCCACGCACAGGCTGAAAAAGCCGAAAAACCGCGCGCGGTGCGGGCCATGTTCCAGATAGCCAACCGAATAGATCGTGGTGATCAGCCACAGCACCGCCGAGAGTGCGATGAACAGGATCGCCAGCGGGTCGGCTTGCAATTTGAATTCCAACCCCGGCAGCATCTCGAAGCGCAGATCATAGATCACGCCCTGACTGACCTTCAGGCTCAGCCAGCCGACAAGCGCCACTTTCAGCGCCGCCATACCAAGATTGATCGCCGTGCGCAGCTTTGCGGCACGTTCCGGCAGCGCGAACAGGATCGGCGCGGCCAGAAGCGAGGTCAGCAGAATGAACAGGGGCAGCAGGGGCGCATCCATCATGGTGCCACTCCGAACGGATAACCGATTTCAAGGAAGCTCAACAGAGGCGCGGCCAGCAGGCCAAGGCCAATCGCCATCAGCGCCAGTGTCAGCGGGGCCGCATCGGCCAGCGCCCAGCCCTGATGCTCGCCCACTGGTGCGCGCACCCGATCGAACCGCAGGAAGCCCGCAAAAACGCGGCTGAAATAGGCAACCGACAGCAGCGTACCGACCATCGTAACCGCGACCCAGTGCCAGTAGCCAGCCGCCATCGCACCTTCCATCAGCGCCCATTTTCCAATGAAGCCAAGCGAGGGTGGCAGCCCGATCAGGCTGATCGCGGCCAGCGCGAAGGTGAATTGCGCCAGCGTCGGGCGAATTGGCGTGCGGTCCAGATCGCGGATCACGTCATGGCCGATCTCGTCCTTGATACGGCCTGCGGCCAGAAACATCGCGGCTTTCGCAATCCCATGCGCAAGGATCAGCAGCGCCGCCGCTTTCCAGCTTTCGGTCAGCCCCAACTCGCCAGCGCGGGCAAAGGCCACAAAGATCAGCCCGATCTGTGCCACTGTCGACCATGCGACCAGCAGTTTCAGCCGTTCAGCGCGCAACGCCTGAACCCCGCCCCAAATAACAGCGCCCGCACCCATCAGCCCCACCAGCGTCAGCAGGTTCTCTGACGGAAAGGGCATGTATTGCGCCAGTCGCAGCACGATATAAAGGGCGGCCTTGACCACCAGCCCCGAGAGCAGCGCGCTGGCAGGTGCCGTTGCGTTGGCATGGGCGGCAGGCAGCCAGAAATGCAGCGGAAAGAGTGCAGTTTTCAGCGCCAGCCCCACAAAGATCAGCGCGAGCGCGGCAACCAGCGCGCCGGTCGGCGCGGCCCCGCTCAGGCCCGCGAAATCCAGACGGCCCAGCTGCAGATACACAAACCCCACACCCATCAGGAACAACAACGCACCAAGGATTGAGGCATACATGTACTCCAGCCCCGCCTGCAGGGCTGCACGGCTACCGCTCAGGACCGTAAGGCCCACGGCGGCCAGCGCGATGACTTCGATCATCACATATAGGTTGAAGATATCGGTGCTAAGATAGACCCCGTTCATGCCCGTTAGCAACAGCAGCCAGAGCGGCCAGAAATACTGCCGCTGGCGCACCTGATCGGCCCCTTTCAGGCTGTCAAGCGCGGCGATACTGACCAGAAATCCGACCGCACTGGTCAGCGTTAGCATTGCCACGCTCAGCCCATCGGCGCGCAGGTCGATGCCCAAGGGCGCGCCCCATCCACCAAGGGGCAGGACGACCGCACCCGTAACCAGCACCTCGTGCGCCAGCCAGATGACCGCGCCTGTGGTCATGGCCAGCGTGCCCAGCCCGATCAGGGCGGCCATACGCGGCATGAGAAAGGCCACAATCGCGCCGAATAGCGGCAGAAAGATTGCAAGGATCATGGGTGAGAGTTCAACGCTCATCGGTCGCCTCCAGAGTTTGCAGGCGGCGGATCAGGGCAAGGGCGACAGCCGTCGCGCTGACCATCACAACGATGCCGGTAATCACCAGCGCATGTGGCACGGGGTCAGGTGTGGCGGGTGGTTCGCGCCACGCACCCACAACCAGCAGAAAGCCCGCGCCCACGGAACACAGCTTCAGCGCCAGCACCCGGCGCAGCCGGTCTTGCGCGCAAAGCGCGCCGACAAGCCCGATGCCGAAAACGGCAATCCCGGTCAGCCCATAAATCAGATCAGGTGTCATGGCGGCCCCCTTCGCTTAGCGCGACCGGCTCGCGTCCGTGAAACAGCGCGGCCAAAGTTACGGCGATGGAGAGGGTCACCACCCCCTCGATCAGCAGGATCAGGGTTTTGGCGTGTTCCAGCGGATACTCGAAGGCGACGCGCCCACCGCCTGCAACCAGAATGGCTACCAACGCAAAAGCTGCCGTTCCCAGCACAAAGGCCCCACGCGCGACCCCGCGATGGGCGGGCTGCGGTATATAGGCGCGCGTCAGCAGCAACAAAAGCCCCACAGCCGCCAGCACTGCGCCACCCTGAAACGCACCGCCCGGTGCCTCGGCCCCCACCCATAATAGATAGGTGCCGACCACAACGATGGCGGGCAGGGCCAGCCGCGCAAAGCCTTGCCAAACCTCGCCCATCACGGGCGCAGGTGCATCTGACAACCCGCGCTCGATTTGCCAGACTGCGATCACGGCGGCCAGCAGCACGACCACTTCCATCAGCGTGTCATAGGCGCGGAAATTCAGCAAAACGCCTGTGACGGGGTGTTCCACACCGCTTTGGGGCATGGCCTCTGCCACCAGCGCGTCAAATCCCGGCCCCGTCGCCGGTGCGCCCAGAAACGCCACGAGCAACCCCAGCGTAATCAACCCGCAGAACCCTGCATTGGCCAGAATGATGCCCATTGGCACGGGCGCCACCGGTGTCACGCCCAGTGCCGTTTGCTGGCCCAATGTCCCCGAGACATAGCGCAGATGGTGCAGCGTCTTGAGCAGCAGCGCGCCGGTTACGCCCGTGCCAATCGCGGCCTCGGCCAATGCAACATCTGGTGCGGATAGCCGCACCCAAGCCAGCGCCGAGAGGAGCCCGAAGATTATGAACAGAACGATCATGGAAAACAGATCACGCACGCTCAGAGATGCTACGGCAAGCGCGACAATCGCCAGCGCCAGCAGCAAATCAAAGATCATCAGCGGGTCAGTCATGGCGCACCACCCCCCGCGCCGCTTTGGCGGGCATAGCGGGCGACCAGATGGCCGCAGGTTGCGCTGGCAGTGGCAACAAAGAACCAGATCAGGACGATACGGAACACCGCGCCCGGCGTCCCTGCCAGAAGGGCCGCGCCAAGTGCGATCAGCGCCAGCCCCAGCCCATCGGCTTTGGTCAGGGCGTGCAGGCGGCAGAAGATATCGGGAAACCGCAGCAACCCGACCGTGCCCGCGATGAAAAACAAAGTGCCCGTTGCAATCAAGACAGCAGCCGCCAATTCCACCATCAGCGCACCCCCCGTGACGCAAGCACCACAAAGGCCACCAGCGTGATGGCTGCCAGCAATGCAAACACCATTGCGACATCCAGCAAGGCCGGCATCGCCATCAACTGCGACAAGACAAGCAGGATTGCCACTGCCGCCGTGCCAAAAAGCTGCGCGGCCAACATGCGCTCGGCTGGCTCGGGGCCGCGGAATATACGGACAAGACCCGCAAGGATCGAGAGAAGCAGCGCAATCAGGGTCAGGGACAGAAATGTGGTCATATCAGATGCTCCTGGTTCTGGGGCAGGGCGAAAAGCGCGCGAATGCGGGTTTCAAGGTCAATCAGCGCGGGTTCCAGCTCGATGCGCGCATCGAGCATGTGGACGATCACCACGTCGTTGTTAATCTCGGCCGACAAGGTGCCGGGCAGGAGCGTGATGATATTGACAAAGGTGATCCGTGGCGCGCCCATTGGCAGGCTGAGTGGGTAGCTACGAAAGCAGGGACGCAGCCCCATATCCGGTGAAAAGGCCCGCAGCGCCACATCGACCGCACCTCGCACGGATTGCACTGCAAACCATAGCGCAAAGCTCATTGCACCGCGCAGCGACAAGCGAAAGCCCGATGTTGGCGGCATCAGGAATGAAACCATCGCCCCCAGCATGATTGCGGGCAGTCCGAAAATCAGGGCCTCGGCCCGCCAGCCGGTCAATGCCCCCCACATGACGGACAGCACTAGAATTGACAGAATGACTTGCCGCAAGACCTGCCTGCGCTCCAGCTTGGCGGCGGAACGAGTGGCAGGAACAGGTTGCGCAGTTTGTGTCGGGGGCAGATCTTGCCTGTCAGCCAGCGTGAGAGATTGCACCCGCGCAGACGCGTTCAGGCGCAGGGGAGAGGTTGCGCGCATCAGTTTATATCCGGGCAGCCTTGATGTTGGTCTTTTCCCTGACATGGGCGGGGATGGGGCTGCCTGTCCGATCCGTCCGGTAAGCCATGTCAGAGTTGCGCAAGGTCTTTCTGCGCTGTTGGTCAAAGAACGCTCCAGAAAGGGTTTTCATCCGCCGGTTTGGCAAGGAATCGATAAATTCGCGGGGTTTTTCGGCCCCTGCGCGAACTCCACACGAAATTGCGAAAAAAGAGTTCACCGAAGAGCGGGTCTGGGATGAAAACCCGCGCACGGGCGTTAGTGCGGTATCAACAACAGGAGGATACCATGTCCATGACCTCAACCAACCTGCCGCAGCCTGCCCGCCCGAGCCTTCGCAAGCACGGGTTGATAAGCCTTTGGGGGCGTGTGCGGTATCGTCAGCCGGGCGCCTATGATGCTTGGCTGCAAGAGCGTGACATGACCATCATCACCGCAACCCTGATGCGCCTGTCCGAGGGGCAGTTGAATCGGCTGGGCCTGTCGCACAAGACGCTGGCGCTCGATGTTGAAGACCTGGCACTGAGCGCGCAGCGCAACGCCGAGATTACCAGAGAGATTTTGGAGCTGGTGGAGGATGAAAGCCCCGAAAGTCATGCTATCGCCGCAGAGTGAAAAACCCTTTCGCAAGTTGGAAAAAGCCGGGCAGTGTGGCCCGGCTTTTTTGCATCCACAAGCAAGTCCATTCGATCTTGCTTGCATTCCATACAAGACGACAGGAAAAACGACGCTCAGATGAATTATCATCCAAGCGCCGTCTAAAGCTGGCAGCAGTATCAGGCAGTCGGAGTCACCGTGTAGCCCTGATGACGCGCGATATTTCATCCAGTTGCAGGATTGCCCGCTTCAGATAGAACCCCTGCAGGTGCAGATGATTGGCCAGAAAGCTGTCAGCCCCGGAACTGTTGAGCACGATGAGCGGTTTTTGCTGCGATGCCTCGCGCAGACTGTCCAGCGCCTGAAGCCAGACACGCGTTAATCCCTGCGCAGCTATGACAGCCTCGAAATCGCGCCCCAATTCGCGCAGCAAGAGATATGACGCATAAGCCATGCCCTTGTTCAGATAGAAAATGTCATCAGACACCATATCAATAATGAATCCATCCTTGCTGACATGTTCATCGACGATCGCGGCGCGCGACCCCAACTCACTGGCCATTCGATCCACCGTCAGGGCAAGCGCATCGGCGCGAGTTTCAAAGATCGCAATTCCCTGTGCGACCCTCGTGTTATAAGCCCGCAAGGCACGCGCGGCGGCTTCATACTGTGTCTCTGCGGGCTGAACAGGCAGAAACGACTGGTCCAAATCGAAAATCCAGACATCAGTAGGGAATTGTAGCAGGCCGCTGGCCCGCTCCAGATCGTTGTCAATGGCCGATGACCCACGCAGCCGACCGATCTGGTTTTCCAGCTCCAGTGTGAAACGGCTGATCGCACGCATCATGCCACGCTGGAAATTCGGCATGTTGTCGTGAAACGCTGTTGGAAAGAAGACCGGGTCATTCGCAGTCCAGCGATGGGTGACCACTTCACGGGTGATCAGCGCCTCGGCCATATTTACAGCGTGACTTCCCCCTTCAATCGGGGCCGTAGGCGTGAACTCGAGGTCTGCATCAATCCGGTGCATCAGATTGCCGATAACTCCGAAATAGAGCACAAAACTCGCAAGCAGCATCCAAAAGCTGCGCTTGAGAATGACACGTGGCCTTGTTCCGAACACCAGCCCGGGAAGAGAAACCTCTGGTCTTTTTACCGGAACCTGTGGCCGGATGATAAGATCATTGCCCATGGCAGCCCTCCTGTAACGCGGCAGTCGGACCAGATCTGTCCGCTGCAATCACCCAGAATAACGCGGGCTGAGGCGGTTTAATCCGCACCCCAAAAAAGAGTTTCTGAACTGGGTGCTGATTTTTTTGGGATGAAACCAGCCGCTGAAGCGTATGTGCAAAAACGATTACCGGAGGCCGCACCGTGAGTCTGAAAGCTGAAGTGACGTTGCATACGACAAGTTTGCGCCGCTATGCGCTGGTTCTGACGCGCGATCCGACAGCGGCGGATGACCTGGTACAGGAAACGCTTCTGAAAGCGATCGACAAGGCCGATACATGGCAACCCGGCACAAACCTGCGCCCGTGGCTGTTTCGTATCATGCACAACACCCATATCAGCGACTTGCGCCGCGCAAAAACCCGCAGCGACGCCGCGCCGGATTTGCCTGAACCCGTAGTGCCGGATCACCAGCATACACAGCTTGAACTCAAACAGGTGCTGCAAGCGCTTGACCAACTGCCAGAAGCGCAGCGCAAACCCATCATCCTGATTGCCTTGCGCGAAATGTCCTATGTCGAGGCGGCGCGCTCGCTCGATGTGCCGTTGGGTACTTTCATGTCCCGGCTGGGGCGCGGGCGCGAAGCGTTGCGCAGAATCATGTCTGGCGTCACTGCGGGAAAGCTGGCTGTTCTGAACAGGAAAGGAAACATCTGATGGCACAAGACACCAACACCGAACAGGATCTTGGTTTGGACGATGATCTGATTGCTTATGTCGATGGGACTCTTTCGCCCGAAAGAACGGCTCAGGTCGAGGCACGGCTTGCCCGTGACCCGGAGGCCCGCGCGGCAACCGCAAGCTGGCGCCACCATGACAATCTGATCCGGGAAATGGCACAGATAGCGGATGACCTGCCCGCGAATATGCGCATCGCCGCGCTGGAACGCGAACTCGCCGCAAAGCTGCAGGCGCGCAAGCGCCGCGCATTTCTGATGGGGCCTGCCCTTGGTCGGATCGCTGCCAGCATTCTGATCTTTACATCCGGTTGGGGCGCGCATGCGTTGTTCAATTCCTCGTCGCCGCTAAGGGGCGCGGAGTATCCGCAATTTGTGTCTGCAACTTTGACCGGGCATTATGCGCTACAATACGCATCCATGCAGCAGGCCGAGTTTCAGCCGGAAGAATTGGACATGGCGCTGGACTGGATGTCAGAACGGATGCAGCGCAAGATCGACAGCCCGAAGCTGGAAAGGCTGGGCTATGAGGTGGAAAGCGCAAGGCTGGTATCGGACGATAGCGGGCCGCTTGCGATTTTCCATTTCCGTGATGGCCAGGGAGAAAGGGTGACAGTGTCCATCGCTCCACATGCTCCAGACAAGGCAGACTATGCGCTGCGTGTAGTGCGACTGGACACAGACAGCATGGCCTACTGGACGGATTCAGGGCTGGACTATTCAATCATTGGCGAGGTCGATGTAGGACAGATTACAACGCTTGCCGCAGCGGTTCGGGACTAATTGGGCGTCATTTCGTGATCCGATGCTTCAGCAGCTGCACTCATACCGTTGTCAAGATGAGCGGCGTCCGGCCACAGCGATCGACTGTAGCAGACGCCTTACGACCTGGCAGCATAGCAAGTTAGTAACGCAGTCTGGCGATGGTGCCAACTTGAGCGCAGCAGTCTGAAACTCGCAAAACTGCTTTCTTATTCAAAGGCTTGTGCGCATGTTCATAGACGCAAAAATATATGTCGGGC
>SL_8KL_010_SEDDRAFT_10000852_pt1 | contig 26693 bp, 27 predicted proteins | sample SodLakKL_010_SED_4_FD_11160 | JGI IMG/M metagenome (IMG submission 11160) | reverse complement strand
CAGAGCGGTTTCCCGTGGGTTCGAATCCCACCCCCAGCTTTTTTGGTGGTATTCGTAAGTTGGAATCTTTGATTCCAACGGTTCGAATCCCACCCCCAGCTTTTTTGGTGGTATTCGTAAGTTGGAATCTTTGATTCCAACGGTTCGAATCCCACTCCTGCTCATCCTCCGGATTTTTTGTAATCAAGGGGAATAATTTTTATACAAAGAATGACAGATTTATGCATGAAGGACAAGAGAAGGTCGAAAATCCGTTCACTAGCAGATATCTTTACTTCGAGGGAAAGACGTACATCAAAAGATCCATTACTTAAAGAGGATAAAGAGCTAGACCTTCTAAACAGAAAAAGGATGATAGTAAAAATTAAAAGTTCCTCAGGAAATTATAATGGTGATATTAATGAAAAGTAAAGTGATCGTGGGGGAGGAAGATTTTGATCTCGAAGATTTAAAAGAAACGATAGTAGAAGAAGATACTAGTGCAGTCATGACTTTTAGTGATATCGTTAAAAAGGAAAGAGAAGGTGTTGATGTCCAACATTTAGAAGTGCGGTTATACGAAGGTATGACAAAGAACGAGTTGAAAAGAGTCAAAGAGGAGACATTGAAGGAATTTGATGTAAATGGCATAATAATAGTACAGAGACTCGGCATAATAGAAGCCGGAGAAAATGTGATGGGCATAGTTGTCAGTGCCCCTGATAAAAAAGAAGCTATCGAGGCATGTGTTAGTTGTCTTGACAGGTTTGAATCTTATGTGCCTCTTTGGAAAAAAGAAACGACCATCGACGGTAAAGAACATTGGGTAGAGGATGCTGATGAACTTCACAGCCTTTATAACCGTATGGTGAAATGGATCTGAATCGAAGATATTTAGGTTGATCGATTATAGGATATCTTTAACCAGAGATTAACGTAAAGTATTTTTAACTCTCCGATTCTGAAATTTTTGTATATCGATGAACGACTCCATAGATGATTGCCCATATTGCCAGAAACGTGTAAAGAAACTAGAGAAGCATATCGAAATTAAACATGAGGATCTAGCTTTGCGAAATTTTTTCATAGAATCTAAGAACACTATTTTCACGGCGGTACTTTTACTGATCGCCTTTGTCTTATTTCTCGTTCAGCCTCGTATTCAGATCTATGGATTACATATCTCGCGAGTATTCATGGGTTTTAGTATCCTCGTAGGAGGTATACCTTTAGCATGGTCTTCTTTGAAAGAATTGATAGAAGAACACAATATCGATGTAGACGGTCTCGTCGTCGTCGCTGCTTTAGGTGCTGTTGCTATAAGCTATTGGGGCGAAGCCGCCGTCCTGATATTTCTTTTTTCTGTAGCGGAGAGACTTGAAGATTATTCTGTATTCCGTAGCAGGAAGAGCCTTAAGGGGCTGTTGGAACTTTCGCCGACCAAGGCTAGAGTCGATTTCGGAGATGGGACAAAGACTGTTCCTCCAGAAGATGTTTTGGTCGGAAACACGTTGATTATAAGACCCGGTGAGCGTATACCTCTAGACGGTCTGATAAGGGAAGGCGAGTCCTCGATTGATGAGTCCGCGATAACCGGCGAGTCCGTGCCAAAAGAGAAAGGACCAGGCGATGAAGTTTATGCGGGGACACTAAGCATCGACGGGTTACTCAAGGTCGAGGTAACCAAAGAGAGTCAAAATTCTACGCTCACTAAGATCGTAAAACTCGTGCAAGAGGCGGAAGAGAAAAAGGCAGAGACCGAAAAATTTGTCAATCGCTTCGCCAATTATTACACTCCAGCGATACTGCTCCTCGCTTTGAGCGTTTCGACCATACCGTGGTTGTTTTTTGATCAGCCATTTACTTTTTGGTTGTACAGAGGTCTTATATTGCTCGTTCTTTCCTGCCCCTGCGCCTTTGTGGTCTCCACTCCGGTGACGATGGTATCTTCTATGACGAAATCGGCTAGGAATGGTGTCCTGATAAAGGGCAGCGTTTTCATAGAGAAGATAAAGGAGATAGATACCGTTGTTTTCGACAAGACCGGCACTCTGACCACCGGAGATTTTTCGGTCACTGAGATAGTCCCTCTACATGATCTATCTTCAGAGGAGATAGCTAAGATATCTGGTAGTCTTGAGTCTAACTCTAATCATCCACTGGCCAAACCTATCGTAGAATATGCAGAGAGCCTTGATGAGGCAGAGCTAGTCGATGTAAACCGCTTCAGATCACTCACTGGCTCAGGGATTGAAGCCGTGATAGAAGATACGGAGTACAGGATAGGAAATCCTGATATCTTTGAGTTAGATAATAAAGCTCGAAAAGAACTCTCTAGGATGACTTCTAAGGGGGAAACCGTAGTTGTTTTAGGAGTTGGGGATCGCCCTCTAGGACTCATCGGACTCGAAGACACTATCAGGGAAAAGTCCAAGGAAGTCATATCTAAACTAAAAAAATACGGAGTTGAGCCGATAATGCTTACTGGGGACAACGAAAGGACAGCTAGAGCCGTCGCGAATAAACTAGGTATAGATCGGTATATCGCCGGTGTTCTTCCCGATGAAAAACTCGATGAGATAGAAAAACTGCAGGAAGAGGGTTTCGTTACGATGATCGGCGACGGAGTCAATGACGCGCCTGCTCTGGTGAAAAGTGATGTTGGTATAGCCATGGGCGCCGCGGGCTCAGATACCGCTATGGAGTCTGCTGACATGGCCCTGATGGAGGACGATCTTTCCAAACTTCTTTATCTGTTCGAGATAAGCGAGAAGACCATGAATGTAGTGAAGGAGAATATCTTTGCTTCTATAGGCGTAAAGTTCGCCTTAGCCGTCTTTACTTTCTTCGGTTTTGTGACGCTTTGGATAGCTGTCGGGATAGGCGATGTTGGGATGGCATTACTCGTAACCATGAACGCGCTCTTATTGGAAAAAAGATAAATCTTCATTACTATCTACAGGACCATGTGGTATCTCTACATACTCAGACTTTCAGACGACTCACTTTATACTGGCATAACTAAAGACGTCGAAAGAAGGATACAGCAGCACGAAGAAGGTAACGGCAGCAAATACGTGAGGAGTAGACTACCTTGTGAATTAGTTCACGTTGAAAAGATGGAAGACAGGAGCGAGGCACTGAAAAGAGAGGCTGAGATCAAAAGCTGGAGAAAAAAGAAAAAAGAAAGACTTGTATCCGGTTCATCCTAGAAAATTTTTCACCAGTACGACCGGTGTTCCTGCGTCTGCTGATCCACTCACTAGGTCGGCCAAGCTCCCTAAAAGGTCTTCCAACCTTCTAGGTGTGGTACCCTCTTTTTCCATAGAATTCTCTGACTTTTTCTCGTTTTTCTTTTTCTCTAGTACCTTCTCTATCTCCTTTGGATCTTTATCTTCTTCATGGTAGAGTTTGTCTGCTAGATATTTGTATTTGACCCCTCTTCTGAAGTGATCCAGCCCGTGTGTCGAAGCTATCGCAGGTTGTGGATCAGCTAGTTCGTATATCCCGCTGGTAGGATCTTTATACGCGCCGTCACCATAGATTATGACTTCGATATCGACACATAACTCGTCTTTGACCTTATCCTGCAGTCTTTCAACGACCTCGTGTCCGTTCTTCGGCGCGAGTTTCAACTTCTTTCCGCTAGACATGTTACTTCCAAGAAGCCCCCATTCCGAACAGACCTCCCCTTCTCTGCAGACTTCGTCCAAAGTTATGCAGTTGTCGAGATCTTCCTTTATCGATTCTTTAGTTTTTTCCCTAGTATGTATATCTGCAGCGATAACGCCATCGGGACCGTATTCCAATATATGCTTCTCATCGTTGCACAGAACTATCTCCGATTCGGCCCCTTCTTCTTCTATTATCTCTTTATAATAATTGACGTAATTCACTTCGGTGATCGGATGAACGCATTTTTCTTCATCCATATCCTCCTCGGTGATGATCTCCTTCCCCAGTTTCTCTACGAACTCCGGCGATATCACCTGGTTGCCGACCTCGTCTGAAGGGAACGGGAATTGAACGATCACTTTACCTTTCGGGACGGCTTTAGCTATAGATTCCAATATCATAGAGAACCTATTTCTGCTCGTTATCGGGAAAACGACTCCTAAGGTTTCATCTTCGTCGAGGTTCAAAGCACTTCTCAAGATCTCGGATACTTCGTCGACTTCGATGTAATTTTCTTGTGACCGTGCGACAACGGACTCGGTAATACAGACCACGTCGCCATCATCGATCAGATCGTCCTGATGAGCACTCTTCAAGGTTTGGAAGACTTCCTCTACGATGTCCATACCTGGTGTGATAACGCCCATCTTCAAACCCATCGCTATAGGTCCGATATAATCTGGTAATCTCGCCATACTTATCTCCTCTCTTCACCTTGGGATGTTAAAACTAGATAACCCATCTTATCCAACGGGCGAAACTCTAGAATATATAAAAGCATTTTGTTCGAAAATTAAAAAAAATACGAATTGCACCCGAAATAGTTAATACTACCACTGCAGTAGTAGTGCTCGCAGTATAAAAAGAGGTTACAAACATGGACGACGAAAATACGATATTTGTTGGAAGTAAGGAAACGATGAGCTATGTGATGGCACTGATGACTCAGTTCAGCAGTGGAAGCGAAGAAGCCGTGATAAAAGCCCGTGGAAGAGCGATAAGTAAAGCTGTCGATATAGCGGAGATAGCCAAGAACCGTTTCTTAGACGACGCTGAGATCACTGACATACTCACAGAAACTGAGAAACTTGAAAACGAGGAAGGCGATGGGACTACGAACGTTTCTTCGATCGAGATAACGGTCAGAAAGAACTGATCGGTACATAGCTTATCTAAAGTCAGGCGCTACATCCGATGCTCAGTCAGCTTCAGTTTGGGTCAGATTATACTATAAGGTTTCTAATACATCAGAGATACTAGCACATCAGACAGACAGTCATACAGGAACTTAGATGAACAAGAAGAAAAATATTCCCATTCAATTTTTTTCTATAGATTCTAATAATTGTTTGGCCTTATCTTGTATGGTTTTGTTGTTGTCCTCCGTAAGTTCTTTGAGTAGATCTATTGAATCTTCTTCATATAATCCTTGTTCACTGAGGACTAATAATGTAAACAGGCTTCTTTCTTTAAGGACTTCGCTGTCAGATCTTAGGAAATCAATGAGAAGTTCTATCGAATCTTCATTATTTATCCCTTTTTTTGCAAGATTATGAAGTATAGAGGTCGCGGATATCTTGATAGATTCGTTGGAATCTTCTAGAACTTTTAAAACACCATCCATCATAGATTCGTCGTAAACACCTTCTATAGAGAGAAACTTAAGTGCTTCTATAGCACTTTCTTTGATCTCTTCGTTACTCTCATCTAAAAGTTCCAATAGAGGTTCGACAGATTCCGATGTATATATGCCTCCTCCAGAGAGTTTTTTAATCGACTTAGCAGCNCTTTTCTTGATCTTTTCACTTTCCCCCTCCAACATAGCATTTAGAGATCTCAATATCTCATCCTGACGGATGCCGTTGATCGCTAAAGAGGTCAACGCCTCTATAGATCCCGCTTTTATATTTTCATCATCGGACTCAAGTAGTTCCGTCAATGGTTCAAAGGAACTTTCATCAGTGATCCCTAACTTGGAGAAATCCTTTATATTCTTCACAGCAAACATCTGTCTTCTTTTCCCCCCTTCTCTTATAAGCCCATTCAGTACTTTTATGCTTTTTTTATTACGGTGGCCTTTTTTGAAGGCTGTTTTCAATGTGGATGCGGCAGCATCTCTTGCGTCTTCGTCTACTTCTTCTAGAAGCTCATTTAGATTTTCTATAGCCGACGATATATCGATATCATTCTTGGCTAATTTTTCGAGCATCTTTGCGGCATGGACCTTAACTTCGTTCGGAAAATCGCTGAACAGATCTTTGATCACATCTACAGATCTTTCGTCGATTATACCTTCGTCTGCCATTGCTCTTAGTGTATGTATCCCTGCTTCTCTGACGTCCTTATCGCCGTCCTCCAAGATATCGTGTATTCCTTCTAAAGTCATTGATTTGCATATGCCTTTTTCCGCGAGAACTTCTAGCGTTCTGACCGCGTTCCATTTTACATATTCGTCTGGGTCACGAAGATTATCACTTAATTTTTCGATAGTCTTCGGTTCACATACATTTTTTTCAGCCAATCCTCTTACCGCTTTTGAAGCATTACCACGTACCTGCTCATCCTCGTCATCTAACAGTTCTATCAGAACTTCTAGAGTGGATCGGTCGTATATATCATTCTGAGCCAACTTATAGATCGTTTCAGCGGCCTCCCCGCGTATATTCTCCGAATCATCTTTAAGAGCTTGCTTTAGAGGCTTTAATGAAGACTGATCATAAACCCCTCTATCGACGAGATCTTTAAGAGCTTTCAAAGAACTTTTACGTACATCTCTTTCAGGATGTGATAAAGCCTTGTTAAGATTCTTGATATCTTCTTTTTCCTTCAATTCTTGAATTGTAGGGATCCGTACCACCTATGACATCATCACATCTTCGTTATTATTAATTTTTTTTGAATTTTGGAAGATCTTGACATAAATCTTTTCTTAAATGTCGAGATCGGAGCCCAGTTTTGGATTTTAATCCATTTTGCCCGAAAGACTTAAATCATTATTTTCATCTCCTTTATATAATCATGTATGACGCCCTATTAGTTATAATGATCATAATCGCTTTGATAGGTTTTTCATTGATCATTTATTTTTACCTTGAAAAAACCAAGAAGAAGCGATTGAACAGGATAAGGAATAAACGGAGTTTGTCACAAGAGGATGAGGTATTCAATAAGGTGAAAAGAACCAAAGGCGTCACTCGCATGATGAAACGAAAAGGTAAAGAAATTGGTGAGACAGACGAGATAGTCGATAAAGCGGAAAGAGCTTTAGAGAATGGAAATGTAAATCAGGCAAAAGACTTAGCGAAAGAAGCTAGTAGGAATCTAGCTGCTGAGGACACCGATACCCCTGTATCCCAGGAAAACGATGGAGTGAAAAAAGCATACACGGTGGATGAGCTTGATGAGGCGGAATTTCAGGAAAGTGAGGAAGGCGATCGAAAGAGAAGGGAACTCGAGCGACAGAAGGAAAAGCTAGAGAGTCTTCCAGACAATTATCTTGAATCCAAATTCGAGTTGAAATTGGTCAGAGAACTGCTAGAGAAAGAGGAAAAGGAGCCGGAAGCAGAAAGATACTATAAGAGGGCTGAAGAATCCTTTGATAATGAAGAGTATACGGATTCTCTCAAGTATTCGATCAAATGTAAAAAGTTGATCCAAGGCAAAGAGGGCGCTGGACTTATATCTGGACAGAAGATCGATAAAAAAGAGGGCCCTCCTGAAGAGGTCAAGAAAAGATTTCCTGACCTGGTCGGAGAGCATGAAACGTCTTCGAAAAACGATAGTGAAGATAGGAAAACTGATAGAGAAACCTTTTCTGACGCATCAAAAAAGAGTGAAGAGCCAGCCGTTTCAAAGATATGCCCTGAGTGTTCTTTCGAAGGTGGAGAGGAAGATTCTTACTGCCCTAAATGTGGTGTAGAACTCACAATAGGATCGAGATGTCCTGACTGCGGCGAAGAAGTAGAAGAGGAGGATGAATTCTGCAGGAAATGCGGAGCTTCGCTCGGTGATCCCGAGTTAGCGTGTCCTGAGTGTGGAGATGATGTAAAAGCCGAAGATGAATTCTGCCCAAATTGTGGAGTGGAATTCGAGTGAAGATCCTTTTGATCAGACATCTGACATCAGTTCATTTTCTATGATATGATCAACTATTTCGTTGATCTGCTCAGGAGATAAGTTACCGACTCTTCTTTTTTTGTAGGGGATCTCCTCATCTTCTATATTCAAACCCACTTCAAGGGCGTTTTTGATCTGTTTCCTTCTGTAATTGAATATCTCTTTTACCACTTTTGAGTATATGTTCATATCAGTTATTTCGAACTCGGGTTCGCTAGGTATCAATCTTACAACGGTGGCGTCCACTTTGGGAGGTGGGTAAAAGCTCTCTCTTGATATATCGAAAAGCTTTTCAACTTCAGCGTTGACAGATACCATCACGGACAATCTAGAATACTCCTTTTCGTGCGGTTCCGCGAACATACGTTCAGCGAACTGTTTTTGATAAGTCAGAACCCCCATCTGGAAATCTTCTTTCAATAGTTTGAAAGTTACAGGCGATGAGATGCTGAAAGGAAGATTTGAGACAACTTTATCGAAATCTGGTATTTCGATATCCAGCACATCTCCTTCTATGATCTCAGTGTCGTACACTGAGTATCTTCCCTCAAGATAACCTGTAAGGGCTTTATCTTTTTCTATCAGTATGGTCTTCGAAGCCCTTTCAACTAAAAAATCTGTTAATACACCGAGTCCAGGACCTATCTCTAAAACTATGTCCGAACTGGTAATCTCTGCACGGTCAACGATCTTTTCAGCAATGTCTTTATCATCGAGAAAATTCTGACCTAAACTCTGAGTTGGTTTAACACCCAATTTCATCAGTCTATCTTTAACGCTCTCTCTCATGTATAGTTCCTCTTTACCATCACCAGTAAAGGTATTTTACAGCGAATAAATTAAATCTGCTTGCTGGCCTTTCTCGGACCAACTAAGATATCTCGAACTTTTGGGTTTCTTCAATCTATGGATATGTTCTCCATTACCACGACATCTTTTACAGCTTTCATACCCTCGTAGGGAAGAACTAGCCGTTCTTCAGCATCTGTCTCGAACAGTTCAGTCTCTATCTCTTCCGCTGGCGTGACAAGTACGTGCTGTATGTTCCCTGTATCTGTATCTATAACGAAGTTGTCTATTTTTCCTAATATCTGTCCATCATTTGTCATCACGGTTTTACCTCGAAGTTCGGTTACAAACATCCTCATATCATCATGCCTCCTTTCTAGATTATATTCTTCTTATTATTATCGGTATATATCGACACCATTAAAATCTTTCTTCTTATTAACGCTTTTTTCCATATCTTCTTCCCATTCTTGATACATCTCGAGGACCTCGTCGTCCACAGAGGGCTCCACTTCATCGAGAGCTAGTTCAAAGTGGCTCATCTGGATCTTTTCAGAATCGTCTTTTATTGCCTTCAGACCCGCTTCTCGGCAGACCGACTCGATATCAGCCCCGACATACGAATCCGTGGAATTGACTAGATGATCGAAATTTACATCGTCAGCCAAAGGCATCTCTTTAGTGTGGACTTCAAATATCTTTTTTCTCGCTTTCCTGTTTGGTATGGGCACTGATAATCTATGGTCGAACCTACCCGCTCTCAGAAGCGCATGATCGATCCTATCAGGTCTGTTCGTCGCGCCAAGAACGATTATATCCGTTGTTCTTTCGATCCCGTCTAGACTCGTCAGGAGCTGATTGACGACTCTTTCTGAAGTCCCATCACTGCCTCTTTCCCCTCTTTTAGGTGCCAGCGCATCGAGTTCGTCCAAGAACACGACAGAAGGAGCTGTCTGACGGGCCTTTTTGAATACCTCTCTGATGGCTTTCTCACTTTCACCGACCCATTTTGATAATACTTCGGGACCTTTGATCGATATGAAGTTGGCATTACTTTCATTCGCTATGGCTTTTGCCAGAAGAGTCTTGCCAGTACCGGGCGGCCCATACAAAAGTATACCTTTCGGAGGCTCTATACCTTTCTTTATGAAAGATTCTGGATCGGAGATAGGTCTTTCGACCGAGTCTTTCAACTTTTCTTTTATATCATCGAGACCTCCTACATCCTGCCAGGATACTTGAGGGATCTCTACCATCACTTCTCTCAAGCTACTGGGTTCGATCTCTTTCAAGGCTTGGAGGAAATCATCCTGCTTCACATCCATCTTTTTGAGGACCTCACTTGGGATCGGTTCACCCATCTCGATCTCGGGAAGAAATCGTCTTAGAGCCCTCATGGCAGCCTCTTTTGCTAGTGATTCCAGGTCTGCTCCGGCGAAACCGTGGGTGAATTCAGATAGTTTAGCAAGGTCAACGTCTTCTGAAACTGGCATGCCTCTAGTGTGTATCTGCAGTATCTCTTTTCTTCCTCTCCTGTCAGGCAGTCCTATCTCTATCTCTCTGTCGAACCTGCCTGGTCTTCTCAACGCTGGATCTATGGCATCCACCCGATTGGTAGCGGCTATGACTATGGTTTCTCCTCTCTGGGTCAGTCCATCTAAAAGCGTCAGAAGTTGAGCCACTACCCGTCTTTCTACCTCGCCTTTAACATCGTCCCTTTTTGGAGCTATGGAATCGAGTTCATCTATAAATATTATCGAAGGTGATTGATCTTTTGCCTCCTCGAATTTCTCCCTCAATTTTTCTTCGCTCTGCCCGTAATATTTTGACATTATCTCTGGACCCTGGACAGATAGAAAGTTAGCCCCTGCTTCACTAGCCACGGCTTTTGCTATCCATGTCTTACCTGTTCCTGGAGGACCATGTAGTAGCACTCCTTTTGGAGGGTCTATACTCAATCTATCGAATAGTTTAGGATGCTTGAGAGGTAATTCTATCATCTCCCTAACTCTTTTCAATTCTTCACCTAGACCACCAACGTCTTCATATGTCACCCTTGTAGTTGACATCACTTCGCTCTCGCTGACAGGCTCTTCTTTGACGATGACTTCAGTCTCTTCGGATATTATGACCGGGCTTACAGGATTGGTGGATATAACCATGAAAGGAACGCTGCCTCCCATCAGGGCGATCCCGGGGACGACGATTGCATCTCCGCCAAGTATCGGACGTTTCAATAATCTTTTTTTCACGTAAGATTCTATACCTTCTCCGAATTTCAATCGATTACCTTCTTCGATCACTGGGGCTATCACTACCTTTTTTGCCTCTTCAACTGAGACCTTTTGAACTTCGATCTTATCTCCCATCGAAACTTTTGCATTTTTTCTTACCAATCCGTCGATCCTGATTATATCCTCGCCTTCATCTTCTGAAGAAAGCCTGAATACCTTTGCGACGGTCTCTTTTTCTCCGATTATCTTGACTACGTCTCCGACATCCACACCTATGTCCATCCTGGTTTTTGCACCGAGCCTGGCTCGATTCCTACCGATGTCTTCTTGGGGTGCTTCTTTGACTTTCAATACTTTTTTGTCTGCCATAGAGGTCTGGTAGAGAAAAATATGCGAAGATATAAAATATTTTGGGAGTCGAACCACTACGTTCAGAGTTCGATTACCATTCGATAGTTAGTGTGTCATCAAAGTCGTTGGTGTTCCCGTTGACATCCTCTACGGTTATATAAACGTCGTAGGACTCCTCTCCTTCTTCCGTCTCGGCATCAAATGTAAGATCTTCTGGTGAAAATTCATACATGTGATCATCGAATTTATCCATCGAACCCTCACGAGTATCGAATTCTATCTCTACGGTGTCTTCGTCGACAGCGACATTATCTGTTATCTCAGCTACGACTCTTATCCTGTATGACTCGCCTGCTGTTATGTTTGCTTCATCTTGAGATACCCATTCTTCCTGTTCTGGGTCGTATATCTCGATCTCCACTTCTTGGAACTGAGGATCGGCAAAATCACTGATAGGCGGATTCATCAGTATTACCCAAACCGCTAGAAGTGTAAGAAGATACACTCCACCGTTCTTGGCCCATCCTTTTTTACCCAACTTGTCTATATCTATATCCGTCCTCTCGTAGATCGGCTTTAAAAATATAATCCCGAGCAGGCCGGCTAGTAAGCTGATCACCCATTCCATCGTTAGGGTGAAAACGTACATGCTGACTAGGGCAAATAACGGTGCTACAGCTACCGCTATGATGGTGGATTTACCTTTGTTTATCTCGTTCTTCATGTATTCGACCCGATCAAATTCAAGATCGAGGTCGAGATCGTCGTCATCTTCTTTCCATCTCTTAGCCATGTGTTCGAGATTATTGAAACGTCTATGTTAAAAACCTTTTGTATAGAAAAATAGATACATATCTTTACGCTATTTTGTTCAATAGATCTTCACATGCGGCCCGAAATTCTGAGAGGCTCTCCTCGTTCACGATCATATGGTCGGCTCTAGCGATAACACGGCCTATCCCCCAATCCAGTTCTCTTTGATCTCTCTCCTGGAATTCATCGTAGTTTTTAGGGGCGTCTTCTCTATCTCTATCTCTTAGTCTTTTGAATCTTGTCTCAGGAGATGAATGTATAGCAACGATAGGTGCTTCTTTTTCTAGTTCCGCCCTGAAAATATTGAGCTCGATCGGGCTTCTCACACCATCAATCAAGGTCTTATCTTCTTGAACCTTCGACAAAGTCCTGTCTGCCCATATCCCCTCATGATGTTCTTCCCGTTCTCTGTTGGCGAACTCACCTATGCTTTCATGCTCAAAGTTCAGATCCGCCATTTTGGCTTGTTCTCTGACCACGTCGCCCATCCTGATGATAGCGAAATCCTTCCTCTTGGCGATCTTAATAAACTCCTCTTTTCCAGCACCGGGCATACCGGTCAACAATATGACTGCCATAAGAACTCCTCAGTCCGTAAATTCTCTCCAATCTAGACCGATGGTCCTGCTCCTGAGCTTCAAGACCGTAGGGAATTTTCTTTTATGTACAGATCTTTCTATCATCTCTTTGACGTCTCTTACGGTTTCTTCAGAAACGCCGTTCTTTTCAGCCACCTTTTCCAGAGGTTCTTGTGCTTCGATACACTTGAGTACTTCGTCTATCTCTTTATAGGTATGTCCCAATTCGTCTTCGTCTGTCTGCCCTTCCCATAGACCCGCTCTAGGGACTTTCTCTATGAAACGTTCCGGTACATCGATCGTTTTAGCTAATTTTTTAACATCAGATTTGTAAACATCTCCTATCGGGAGAAAATCAGCAGCACTGTCACCGAATTTTGTAGTATATCCCAATAGAAGTTCACTTTTGTTGCTAGTACCTATCACCAGTTTGTTTTCAACGTTTGCAATGTAGTATTCTATACAGCCTCTCACCCTAGCCTTTAGATTTGCGTAAGGTAACCTTTCTTCTGGCCCTGCGGGAAAACACTCCAGTATGGGATCGATGTTATGCTCGTCATATTCGATACCCCACTTTTCAGCTATCCATCTCGCATCTCTCATGTCCTCTTCAGGACTTGCACTCTCGGGCATTATTATACCGTGCACGTTTTCTTTTCCTAGAGCATCTATAGAAAGCTTGAGTACGGTAGTCGAGTCCAGCCCGCCACTGATTCCTAAGACGACACCCTCTGTACCTGTTTTTTGGACCTTATCTGCGATGAACTTTTTCATCAATTTGATATCTTCTTCTCTCGGGTCTTGCTCTTGGGACATGATGAACGATTGAGAAGGGTCGTTATTATTTTTATGGGTTATTAACGTTTTAGAGTTTGATGAAAAGCACTATTCTTTATATCTTTTCAACCCTTATCTTTCCTGCATCTTTAGCTTCTTTCAACCTCTCAGCATCATCGACTTCCCCCACAACGTTCACATCACTGGCCGCTACTGGCTTTTCTCCCGTTGAAGCTGGTGTAGGGCCGAAAAAGATCGCTAGCGCTTCCCCACTCGGCCAATATCCTATCGTTCCGATTTCGACTTCCTGTTTAGCGGTATCGTCTAAACCCATCTCAAGACCGATCGAAAAATAGAACTCGTCTCCCCATGTTTGAAATTTGGACTCGAAAGGCAGATTAACTTTGATCTTTTCTGCGCAATCAGTATCGCTCAATTCACCTTCTAGCTCCATGTCCCCGACAGTTATCTTTATCTTGCTCATGCTACCGTATGATATATTAAAATATAGATTATCAAACTTTCGCTTTATCGAAGTTGTAGATTCATCTACCGTCTTGATGGATAACATTTACACTTTTACGCAGTAAATTTCCAAAAGAAATGGAAATTTTTAAATATGGTTGTTGGCCTCACCCTATAATTAATGACCCTGATAAGGTGCAGTTGGGTAAACTATGTACTATGCGGGTTTAGTTTCTTCGATTTCTTTTTGGGAAAATCTGAATCATTGATGACGGAATCGAAATAATACAAAAAACTGAAGGTAATCAACATGAAAGAGATGAAAAAAGATGTTATGATAATAGGAGGAGGCATCTCGGGCGTACAGTCCGCTTTGGATCTAGCGGAAAAAGGTTATGAGGTAGTGATAGTTGACAGGAAACCGAGTATCGGAGGGAACATGGTCAAGTTGGACAAAACTTTCCCTACCGATGATTGTTCTATATGTATCTCCGCTCCGAAGATGGTCGAGACCAGCAGGCATGAAAATATAGAATTATTGACTTACTCTGAAGTCAAAGACTTGAGTGGAAGTGCTGGCAGTTTCAACGTTGACGTTTGGAGAAGAACGAAATACGTAGATCCAGACGAATGTACAGGATGTGGTGATTGTGCAGACGCATGTCCAGTCGAGGTTCCTAATGAATTTGACGAGGAACTCTCCACTAGGAAAGCTATCTATGTTGAATATCCCCAGTCCGTTCCTCTTTCTTATACTATAGATTACGATAACTGTGTAGGGTGCGGTGCTTGTGAGCGTGTGTGTGATGCTGAGGCAATACAATTTTTGGAAAGATCAGAACAGATAAAACTTGATGTAGGTAGCATTATACTCGCTACAGGTTTCGAGATGATGGAGCCTGACGAGTGGCGTGAAGAGTACGGCTACGAACAATATGATGATGTTGTAACAGCGTTAGAATACGAGAGGCTACTCTCTTCTTCTGGTCCGACTGAAGGAAAAGTATTGAAACCATCGGATGGTGAAGAGCCCGAAGAGGTCGCTTGGATACAGTGTGTTGGGTCGAGATGTAAACAGAAGGGCATGCCTTATTGTTCTAGAGTTTGCTGTATGTACGCTACAAAAGAGGCGTCGATAACCATCGGAGACAATCCTGAAATAGATGCTTACGTACATTACATGGACCTCAGGGCCTACGGTAAAGACTTCCAACAGTATTATGATAAGGCGAAGGAAAAAGGCGTCGATTACAGAAGAGGTAGGCCTTCAAGAGTATATAAGACTGAAGATGGAAAATTGGCGATAGAGTATGAAGATACTGAGAAGGGAGAGGTCAAGACAAACAAGGTAGATATGGTCGTTCTTTCTTCCGCTATAGTCCCTTCTGAAGGTAATCAGGAACTCGCGCATAAATTGGGGATCGAAGTCGACGAGCACGGCTTTTTCGAGTCTAAAGACATTTTAACTGCGCCGATGGAATCATCCCGTGAAGGGATCTATCTCGCAGGTTGTTCTCAGTCACCAAAGGATATACCGGACAGCGTTGCTCAAGCTAGCGGTGCTGCGGCAAGAGCTTTAGAAACGCTAAAAGATAGGGAGCGCAAAGGTAAACCAGAAAAACCCGAAGAGAGAGATATCTCTGAAGAAGAGCCGAGGATAGGTGTATTCGTCTGTCATTGCGGCAAAAACATAGCGAATTACCTCGATGTCGACAGTGTGGGTGAATCCGTGGAAGACATACCCGAAGTCAAATACGTTTCCGATCCGACCTTTGCCTGTTCTGAAGATGCTCAGGCCGAATTAAAAGAGGCTGTAGAGGAGCACGACCTTAACAGGTTTGTCGTTGCTGCTTGCTCACCAAGAACTCACGCTGAACTCTTCGAGGACACTTTAGAAGAGATAGGTTTGAACCGCTATTTGCTTGAGATGGCGAATATCAGAAATCAATGCAGTTGGGTGCATAGTGATGAACCTGAAAAGGCGACTGAAAAGGCGAAACGCTTGACCAAAATGTCAGTTTCTAAAGCTAAACGTTTGGCCGCGCTACAGGAGAAAGAGATCGAAGTCGGAGACAAAACCGTTATAATCGGAGGTGGTCCAGCTGGAATGCAGACCGCTTTGAGTATGAGCGATGCTGACCAGGATGTCACATTGATAGAGAGGGAAGAAAGGTTGGGAGGTAAGTTGAACCGATTGAATACACTTTTCCCGTCGGATATAGACGCTGGTGAACTCGCAAGAAATATGACTAAAAAGATAAAAGATAGAGATAACATCACGGTCAGGACATCTACAGAAGTCGAAGATGTAGAGGGATACGTGGGTAATTACGAGGTCAAGCTTGAAGATGGTGAAATAATCGAGAGCGACACGATCGTCCTTACCACTGGATTTCAGGAGATCGATCCAGAGGGATTCTATGGCTACGAAGAAGACGATAGAGTCATGACTCAGTTGGAGCTGGATGAGTCTCTCGCTGAAGATTCACTCGAAGACCCTGAAAATGTCGTCTTCATAAACTGTGTAGGTGCCATGGAAGAAGAGAGACCATGGTGCTGCCGTGTAGGCTGCGGTAACTCATTGAAGAACGCTAAAGCGGTCAAAGAAAAATATCCTGATTCCAATGTTTATATCCTGTACAAAGATATGAGAGTTTTCGGTAAGAACGAGGAAGAATATTACGCCGATGTCCAGGAACATGATGGCGTGATATTCATCAGGTATTCCAGCGATGACAGACCAGAGATAACCGAAAGAGATGATAGATTGCACGTCAACGTTCACGATAACCTTTTAGATGAACAGATTGAGATAGATTCCGATTATCTGGTCTTGGCTATGCAGCTGGAAGGAGATCCGAGTACTTCTAAATTGAAGAAGATGTTGAAGCTTTCTTCGGACCCATCCGGTTTCTTCATGGAAGCCCACGCGAAGCTGCGTCCTTTAGAGTTCCCTTCGGAAGGAGTCTATCTGGCTGGAGGAGCTCATTATCCGAAGAATATAGCGGATACGCTGTCACAGGCTGACGGAGCCGCTTCAAAAGCTGAAGTGCCCATGATGAAAGGCTATACTAAGAGTGTCGGTATCATCGCTGAGATAGATGATGATAGGTGTAGCGGCTGTAAGATGTGTATCTCAGTTTGCCCATATGGTGCTATTGACTTCAACAAAGAGGACGAGATAGCGGAGATTACCGATGTACTCTGCAAGGGTTGTGGTTCCTGCGCTAGTGTTTGTCCTACCAACGCGATAACCCAAAAAGGATTCGATGACGATCAGATCTCCGCGATGATAAGGTCAGCATTGACTGACGAGGTGATCTGATGAGTTCTGAAGAGTTCGAACCCGAGATAATCGCCTTCCTCTGCAATTGGTGCAGTTATGCAGGTGCCGACTTGGCAGGAGTGAGCAGGGAACAGTATCCTTCTAACGCTTTGAATATCAAAGTTATGTGTTCTTCTAGAGTTTCGCCGGAACATGTGTTCGAGTCTTTCCAAGAAGGAGCCGACGGTGTTCTTATCGCGGGATGTCATCCCGGTGATTGCCACTATATCGATGGGAATTATAAGACTATGAGGAAGGCAAATCTGATAAAAGAGATGATGGAAGATTTTGGAATAAATCCTCAAAGGTTGAGATTGGAGTGGGTCTCTTCTGCAGAAGGAGGCAAATTCGCAAAACTGATGAAGGAACTCACCGATGAGATAAGAGAACTCGGGCCTTTAGATGTGAACGGTAGTTCAGTCGGAGGTGAAGATGATGAGTGAAAAGAAGAAGATAGGATTCTACTGGACTGGCGCTTGCGGAGGCTGTCAGGTCAGCGTTTTGGATATAGACGAGATGCTGTTCGACGTTTTGGATCAGGCAGAGATCGTGTTCTGGCCCGTTGCTATGGATATAAAATATGATGATGTCGAGGGATTCGATGAAGATGAAATAGATATGATGTTCATAAACGGTTCGATAAGGCTTGAAGAGAATAAAGAGATGGCTGAGATATTGAGAGAGAAGGCCAAAGAAGTTGTCGCTTATGGTTCCTGTTCAGTAAATGGAGGTATCTTTGGTCTTGGTAATCTGAGCAGTAAAGAAGAACTCCTTGAAGAAGCTTCAACTACTAAGACCACCGATGAAGGTCCTTTACCCAGTCGGTCGACTGAGGTGGAAGAAGGAAATCTAGGACTGTCAGAACTGTTAGAACATATCGTCCCATTGGAAGAGATAATCGATGTGGATTATTATCTGCCAGGCTGCCCACCTCTGCCGAATCAATTGGAGGAGGCCTTTCCCGCCCTTTTGGACGACGAGACTGAAGTTGGCAAATACGATCTTGTATCGGATAAGAGTGTCTGTGACGTCTGTCCGATGGATAGGGAAGAGAAAAAGATAGAAGGTCTGAAACCGATACAAGAAGTCGAGTTGGATACTGAGGAATGTATTTTGGATCAAGGAGTGCTGTGTATGGGACCCGCAACAGCAGGTATGTGCGATGGTGTTTGCCCCGATGTTGGACATCCATGTGTGGGATGCAATGGTCCTGTCAAAGATGTGAAAGATCAAGGCAGTAGGATGTCTTCAGCACTTGCTTCAGTGATAGGTATTGAGGGCGAAGAGAGAAAGACAGAAGAGGATGTAATAGAAGCTATGAAAACCGTAAGAGATCCGACGGGTTCTTTTTATATGTTCAGTTTACCGAGCAGTATCATGCAGTTCAGAAGAGGTGATCTTGATGAGTGATGATAATAAGATTTCGATAGATCCGATAACCAGATTGGAAGGCCATGGTAAGATAGAGATATTTTTGGATGAAGATGAAAATGTAAAGAACGCATATCTTCAGGTTCCAGAATATAAGGGATTTGAAAAATTCTGTGAAGGTAGAAAGGCCGAAGACATGCCGAATATAACTAACAGGGTCTGTGGGGTCTGTCCAGAGGCTCATCATCTGGCCGCATCTAAAGCTTTAGATGAAGCTTATGACGTGGAACCCCCTGAGCCCGCTAAAAAGCTGAGAGAACTATTCTATAATGCCTATATCTATGCTGATCACATACTGCATTTTTATTATTTGGCGAGTCCTGACTTTTTGGTGGGAGTCGATGCCCCTAAAGATGCCAGGAATATCCTCGGTGTCATAGAGGAAGTCGGTGAGGAAATAGGAAAAAAGGTGATAAAACAGAGAGGAAAAGGTCAGAAGATAGTCAGGATGTTAGGTGGGAAGTCGGTGCATCCAGCTTTCGGTGTTCCTGGAGGCGTCACAAAATCACTCAGCAGCGAGGAGAGAGAGGAACTGATGGAATTATCGAGCGATATGGTCGATTTTGCCGAATTCACTTTGGATCTTTTCAAAGAGGAAATACTATCGGAGTATGAGGAAGAGATCAAAGAAGAAAGACTGAATACTTACAGCATGGGTCTGACCGAAGACGGAAAGTTGAGTCATACCGGCGGTCATGTAAATATCGTCGATCCTGAAGGTGAAGAATTCGATTCATTCTCTGGAGCGGATTATACCGATGTCATCAGAGAGCACAAAGAATCTTACAGTTACATGAAGTTCCCTTATCTGAAAGAGATCGGTTGGAAGGGCTTCGAAGAAGGTAAAGACTCCGGAATATATCGTGTAGGTACTTTAGGCAGGATAAACGCAGCTGAAGGTATGAAGACAGAACGCGCCCAAGAAGAATACGAAGAGATGTTCGATGCCTTGGGCCATCCAGTACATTCTACACTAGCTTATCACTGGGCTAGAGTCATAGAGATAATGCAGGCTGCCGAGATGATAGAGGGACTGGTTCACGACGAAGATATAGAGAGCGATGATATAAGGAACGAACCCGGTGAGCCCGGAAACGGTGTCGGTATCGTAGAAGCCGCAAGAGGGACTCTCATACATGACTATGAACTCACTGATGATGGATTAGTCGAGAATGCGAACCTGATTGTCGCTACTAATCACAACGCTTCGGTGATCTCGATGAGTGTGAGGGATGCCGCAAAGAAGCACATCGACGGCGGGGATATCCAGGAAGGTATGTTGAACAGTGTTGAAAGGTCTTTTAGAGCCTATGACCCATGTCTCGCCTGCGCTACTCATTCGGCTATGGGTGAAACCCCGCTCAAAGTGAATATATATGATTCGAAGGGCCGGAAATATAAAGAGGCTAGTCAGGGTTTAGGTGATAGCGAATGAAGCTAAAAAAATTGAGAGGCGATATAGACTTCATGGAGAAGGTTGAGGAACTTTCTGATGAATCTTTGAACAGTTGTATACAATGTGGGACTTGTTCTGCAGGATGTCCTTTTGTAGAAGATATGGAGATACTTCCGGAGCGGGTATTCAAACATATCACGCTTGGAAATATAGATGAGGTTTTGGAACACAATACTATGTGGATCTGCGCCGCTTGTTACACCTGCAGTGTCAGATGTCCAAGAGATATAGACATCGCTAAGATAATGGAGGCTGTAAGACAGATCGTATTGAGAGCCGATATAGATATGGTCGACGTTGACGAAGTCGATAACATCGAGGAACTGCCTCAACTAGCCGTTGTAGGCTGTTTCAGGAAGGAAACGGGGTGATATCATGGAAGAAGGTTATCTTTACTATCCCGGATGTACGCTTAAAGCAAAGGGAAGTGACTATGAGAGTAGCGCGATGAAAGTGATGGAGAAACTGGGAAAACCACTGATCGAGATGGAAGATTGGTACTGCTGTGGAGCAGTGCAGTCTTTAGCTGAAGACGATATAATGCATCAGATAGCTCCTATCAGAACGATGTGCTGTGCTCAGGAAGAGGGCGAGGAAGAATTGATCACGCTGTGTGATATGTGCTACAACGTGTTAAGACAGGCCAACGACAGGATGAAGGAGAAAGAAGACGATCTGGAAACGATGAATGAGTTTTTAGATGAAGATCCAGATTATGAAGCGGGCGTTGAAATCTATCACCTGTTCCATATCTTGGAAGATATGAAAAGTGAGATCGAAGAGGCTGTAGAGAATCCCCTTGATGGTTTAGTGGTAGCTCCTTATTATGGATGTATGCTTTTGAGGCCTGACAATGTAGCTGTCGACGAGACAGAGGATCCCGAGATGATGGAAAACTTTCTTGAATTATTAGGGGTTGAAGTTCTCGATAATCCAAAACGTACCGAATGCTGCGGTTCATACCATACGGTGAACCGTTCGGATATCGTTGAGAAAAGAGTCGAGGACATCGTTTCCTACGCAGCGGGAGAGGGGGCTGAGGCGATAGTTCTCTCATGTCCTCTCTGCCAGTTCAATCTAGATTTTCACCAGAGAGCGACAGAATTCGAGATACCTATCTTTTATATCACCGAGCTGATGGCACTAGCTTTTGGCTTGGATATCGAGATGAAGAACCATAAGATAGACCCGAGAACTTTACTTAAAGAAAAAGGAATATTGGAGTGAGATGATATGACACCAGATGAAGATGAAAAAAATGAAGAAGTGGAAATGGTCGAAATATTTGTGATGGGTAAACGGTACAAAGTACCCAAAGGACTGACGATAATGACCGCACTTGAGTATGCTGGTTATAAGTTCACTAGAGGTTGTGGATGTCGAGGAGGTTTCTGCGGTGCTTGCTCTACTGTTTTTCGAACTAAAGACGAATACAAGCTGAGGATGGATTTGGCCTGTCAAACGGCCGTTGAGGACGGTATGTTCCTGGTTCAGCTGCCCTTCATGCCAGCGGTTAGAGAAGACTACGATATCGATGAAGTGGATCCAGAAGAACGAGAGAACGTGCTATTGGATTACTATCCAGAAATTGCAAGATGCGTTTCGTGCAACACCTGCACAAAGGCCTGTCCTCAGGACATCGAAGTGATGGATTACGTACAGGCTGCATTGAGAGGGGATGTAGAAAGGACCGCCGAACTATCATTCGATTGTATACACTGTGGGCTGTGTTCGATCCGCTGTCCCGCAGATATAAAGCATTATCATATGGCTCAGATGGCCAGGAGAATTCACGCTAAATACAACCAACCAGAAAGCGACGAATTGGACAAGAGGGTCGAGGAGATAAAGGAAGGAAAGTACGATGATGAGATGGAGAAATTGGTAAACATGGAAGAAGAAGCGCTCAAGAAACGCTATGATGAAAGAGATATCAAGGAGGAGGGATAAAGATGTCTGAAGGTTATCCAGATTATATGGAAAAAAGTATCAAAAAAGTTGAAGAAACTAGAGCCGAGAGGATAGATAAGACACCAGAAAGGATGGATCCCGACGAAGCAGACGAGGTCCTGAACAATTTCCATCCCGATTATAGAGAAGAGGGAAAAAAGGAGATCGAGATAGGCCCGAGTAAAGGCAGAAAAGCTCCCACTGAAGTCACTGAGATGTTGGAAGCGCACAGCTTGATCGACCCCTCAGAGATAGATCTCAGCCAGATCGATTATGACGTAGATGTCTTGATAATCGGTGGCGGAGGTGCTGGAACAGTATCTGCTCTATGGGCAGTTGAAGAAGGGATCGATCCTGAAGACATATTGATCGCTACTAAGTTGAGGCACGGCGATTCAAACAGCATGATGGCTCAAGGTGGTATTCAGGTCGCTGATAGAGAAGATGACTCACCGATAAGGCATTATTTAGACGCGATCGGTGGAGGACACTTCACCAACGAGCAGTCATTGGTAAAAGCTCTTACGATGGACGCTCCAAAGATACTTGACTGGCACGAAGAGCTGGGGATGATGTATGATCGTGAAGATGATGGTAACTTTTCAGAACTCCCTGGAGGAGGGACTTCCCGATATAGATTACATTCCGCTGGTGATTACACAGGTATGGAACTGATGAGAGTCCTGAGAGACGAGGCTAGAAACATCGGCGTCCCTGTTCAAGAATTTACTCCTGCCGTCGAGTTATTGAAGGACGATAAAGGCCAGGTAGCAGGCGCTCTGTTGATGAACCTTGAGACAAATGAATATTACGTAGCCAGAGCCAAATCGACCATAATGGCGACCGGCGGTTTCGGCAGACTCCACATACAGTCATATCCCACCACCAATCACTATGGGGCGACGGCAGACGGTCTAGTGATGGGTTACAGGGCTGGAGTCCCCATAAGAGACATGGACAGCGTCCAGTACCATCCTACTGGGGCTGCACATCCGGATCAGATCGTTGGTCTGTTGGTAACGGAGAAAGTGCGTAGTCTAGGTGCTCAGCCGGTCAACAAGGATGGAGAATTATTCGTTAATCCATTAGAACCGAGAGATATCGAAGCTGCTTCATTGATCCGAGAATGCCATGGTAGAGACAAAGGTGTGAAGACACCCACGGGGATAAAAGGAGTCTGGCTAGATTCACCGCTGATAGAAGAGAAGAAGGGTGAAGGTACCATAGAAGAAAACCTTCCAGCCATGGTCCGCTTGTATGAAAGGTTCGGCATAGATATGACAGAAAAACCGATCTTGGTCTTCCCGACGCTCCATTATCAGAACGGCGGACTAGAGATCAGTGCCGACGGTTCGACAGCCGTACCCGGACTCTTCGCTGGTGGTGAAGTAGAAGGTGGAGTACACGGTAAAAATAGATTGATGGGCAATTCTCTTCTAGATTACAATGTCTTCGGTAGGAGAGCGGGGATAAACGCCGCTAACCATGCAAAGAAGACATCGGTCGGAGAGTTAACATTAGATCATATAACGAAATATGAAGATCAGTTGAGCGAAGCAGGCATCGAAACTGACAGAAAATCGCCGATGCTCTTGCCGGAATATAGAGGAGACAATGTGTTAGAACGTCATCTTGACGTAGAAGTAACATTGTAGAAGGTGTAAGAAAGATGATAGAATTGAACGAGGATTACTGCAAAGGATGTAACCTGTGCATCGAATATTGTCCGAGAGATGCGCTAGAGCCGGCAGAAGAGCTGAACGAGAAAGGTATACATCCTCCAGTAGAGGTCGAAGATCGCTGCAACGATTGTCGATTATGCGAATTGATATGCCCTGATTTCGCGATCACTATAGTCGAAGAAGAGGAGTAATAAAGATGAAAGAAGAAGAGTTAGAATTGGCTAAAAAGGCCATCGGAGATAAGTCTCAATTCATCCATGGAGATACTGCGGTCGCTTACGGAGCTTTGCTCGCCGGCTGCAGATTTTTCGGTGGTTATCCGATAACACCCGCGTCTGAGATAGCGGAAAAGATGTCAGATCTATTGCCAAAAGTCGGTGGAAAGTACATCCAGATGGAAGACGAGCTAGGCAGTATCGCTTCGGTCATCGGTTCTTCATGGGCTGGAGCTAAAGCTATGACAGCTACTTCAGGTCCTGGATTATCTTTGATGCAGGAAAACATCGGTTTTGCTCATATGAGCGAAACGCCTCTTGTCCTTGCCGATGTTCAGAGGTCTGGTCCTTCCACTGGTCAACCTACACTGGGTGCTCAAGGAGATATAATGCAGACCAGATACGGCAGCCATGGTGATTTTGCTGCTATAACACTCTCCCCTAACAACATCCAAGAGACTTTAGATTATACTATAAGAGCTTTCAATCTAGCGGAAGAATACAGAACTCCCGTATTCTTGATGTTGAGCGCCGATCTAGGCCACATGAGAGAGATGGTCGAGATCCCTGATGAAGTTGAAACATTCGAAAGAAAGCAGCCAAAGGTCGATCCAGAAGATTACGTCCCATTCGGTAAAGGAGAATATGGTAAGGAAAAAGTTCCAGAATTCGGCGTTTTCGGCGACGGTTACCACACTTACGTCACGGGTCTGACTCACGATGAGCAGGGATTTCCTGCGACGGATGATCAGGAAGACCACGATAGACTGATAAGGAGACAGGTAGAGAAGATACTCGATGATAGAGAGGAATTGACGGACGTTGAGAAAAGAAAATTAGACGATGCCGACGTAGCTATTTTATCGTATGGAATAACCAGTAGAAGTGCGATGGGCGCCTTGAAAAAAGGAAGAGAACAGGGTAAAAAATTGGGTTATCTCCGTTTAAAGACGCTGTGGCCCTTCCCGATCCAGGAGATAAAAGATTTGTCCGAGACTGTCGACAAGATAATCGTAGCAGAGTTGAACCTCGGTCAGATATATCATAAAGTGGTGGAACATGCTGACTGCGAAGTCGCTTTAGCTGACAAGATAGGCGGGGAAGTTCACTCGCCTGACGAGATACTAGCGGAGGTGTGAATATGAGTGAGGAACAGAAAGAAAGGAAAGTAGAGATGATAAGTGCTGCGGAGATCCGTGACAAATATCTTAGAGACGACATGATGCCGCATATATTCTGTACCGGCTGCGGTATAGGTAACGTTTTAGATTATACCTTATGGGCGATGGAGAAAGAAGGACTGGATATGGATAATACGGTTTTCTTATCCGGTATAGGCTGTTCTTCCAGGTTGCCCGGTTATATCGATGTAGATTCACTCCATACTACCCATGGGAGAGCTTTAGCATTCGCTAGCGGTGTGAAGGTCACGAATCCAGATCTGAACGTGGTCGTATTCACCGGTGACGGCGACTGTATGGGCATCGGAGGAAATCATTTTATCCACGCCTGCAGGAGGAATATAGATATGACAGTGATAGCTGTAAACAATTACATCTACGGTATGACCGGTGGCCAGGTCGCACCGACAACTCCTGAAGGTGACTACGCAACTACGGCCCCTCATGGAAATATAGAACCATCCTTCAATATGAGCGAGATGGCGATATCAGCTGGAGCCACTTATGTAGCGAGATGGGGCGTTAAAAAACCGACTCAACCTATCAATTCGATCCAAGAGGCGCTGCAGAATAAGGGGATGAGTTTTGTAGAGATGATGTCTCCCTGTACGACCGCATATTCTCGTCAAAATAGGATGGGCGCGATAGAGGAGTTCTGGGATTGGTACGAGGAGAAAACGATGCTTGCCGAAGAATACGAGAGGATAGAACGATACGGAAGTGAAGATGAGAAAGAAGAACTCGAAGAAAAGATCAAAGTAGGCGTTCTACACCAAGAGGAAAAAGAATCACTGAGTGAACGTATTCAAGAACTCATCGAGGAGGTGCACATATGAGGAAAGACATACGGTTGTGCGGTAAAGGCGGCCAGGGGATCATGTTGTCCGGATTCATCCTGGGAAAGGCCGCGAGTGTTTACTATGATTACAACGCGGTGCAGATGCAGAGTTATGGCCCTGAAGCTCGTGGTGGTGCCGCCCGTTCTGAAGTCGTGATATCAGACGAGGAGATAGGTTATTGTGGTCTGTATCAGGCGGATTACATGATGGTCATGTCGCAGGAAGCTTATGACAAATACAACGATGATCTAGCTGAAGACGCGGTCTTGGTCGTCGATCCTGGTCTGGTGAAGGAAGTCCATCATGATTATATCGGTATACCCGCGACTGAGATAGCTGAAAACGTTGGTGCAAAGATCGTAGCGAACATCGTGATGCTCGGAGCCTTCAACGAGCTCGGAGATCTAGTGCCTAGAGATTCGTTGGAAACTTCTGTTGAGAACAGCGTACCTAGCAAGTTCAAGGAGATGAATATCAGGGCTTTGAACCGCGGTATTGAAGAAGCTGAGCAAAAGGCATAGACCCTTCTTTACTTTTTTCTATTTTTTAATATTTGTTGACCTTTTGCTCTGACAAACAGAGTCGATTCTTTTTAAGTTTATTTTATGGAGTAATTGTTACTTTTACTTCTTTGACAAATTCATCTTTTTGCAATTTATTTTAAAAAATTTTTCCAAAATATCTATATATTTTATCTTATTACCGTTGGTTGAGGTTGGAAAAAAGATGTTGGAAAAAAGCGGAATCAAAAGAAAAATAGCGATCTTCGCAACTTTTGCGGTAGTGCTGCTAATAGGCATGGCGTTCGTGCCTGCAGCTGAAGGACGACCAGATGAA